>Ga0153924_1000098_pt1 | contig 64848 bp, 53 predicted proteins | sample TSNJ008MetaG_FD_104709 | JGI IMG/M metagenome (GOLD analysis project Ga0153924, IMG submission 104709) | Attine ant fungus gardens microbial communities from New Jersey, USA - TSNJ008 MetaG | ecosystem: Host-associated > Fungi > Mycelium > Unclassified | place: USA: New Jersey, Wharton State...
CAAAAATAAAACAATGCCAAAATAAAAATTAAACAATTAAAGAACACATAAAATAATAGAAATATCGAACAGTACAGTTAAAATAAATAGTAACTAAATAAACTAAATTTAATTATAAAAAACTCTTTTTCCATTAGCCAGTTTCCCTTGCATGAACTAATCTCAATAGATAAAACAAGTAAAATTAAAATACATTTATAATTAACACCAGAAATAACAAATTTATATTGATAATTTATCATAAAATTTAAATGGAATTTATTAATATTTAATAATACATCCTTAAGGAGATATAGAGTTAATTTAATTTATTTAATTTATTAATTTCTTAATTTAAGAGGATAACATACAAAATTTGTTTAAGCATCAAGTAGTGTTAGCTAGTATAAATATATCCAAATAAAATAAAACTAATTGCTTTAATAGATATGGAATTATGTTACATAAAAAGATTCTTTATACAAAATAGAGTTTTCATGAAATATACTTAATTTATTAAAAATAATTTTTATTCTTTATGTTTTAAATACAAATAATTAGTTTAACCTATTTTAGTTTATTTAATTAGTTTATGTTAAAATATTTAAGTTTTAATTTGTTATTAATTTAACAATTTTTTAATCTAATTTTAATAATTTATTTTAATTTATTTGTATGCTTAATTATTTAATTTATTTTACTAATTTTATTTACTTTTTTATTATTTTAATTTATCTTATTTATATTTTTATACTTATATTAAAATTAATTGGTGATTAAGGAAAGCCAATCAGGTTCTTTATTTGCTTTAATTAAAGTTTAATTCAATTTTCATGACAAATTTATAATAGTTAATAAAGCAAAAGTTCAGTTCAAATCAGTTAAGTTCAGTTCATTTAAGTTTAGATTTGTTTTAGATAGGGGGTTTAGTTACCATTATTATCATATATTCATATCATATATGTTGCCTTGGTCCAATAATAAATATTGTATACAAGCTAATTCAAGTTAAAAAAATAAAATTATATTCTGCATATACTATATTTAGTATTTTTACTATTGGCAGGCTTAAATTTTAATAGCTAAAGTCAACAGCTGTAGCATTTTTGTTAATTTATAACTAGAGTAAATTTGAGACAATTAAATTATATTTAATAAGATACAAGGCTTTTGGTCCAAATATAAAAAAATTTAAAAATAATTATTTAATTTATTGAGAAGCTGAGTCAACCCAAACTAAGAAATCAGGTGAAGATACTGCCTCAACTACGATTGGCATGAAACCATGCCAGATACCGCTTGGATAGAAATTGTAGTCTCCTACAAAACCCCCATATGATCTCAACGTGCACCTCTCGATGCATTGAGCTCTACTCCACGTATTATAAATTTATTTAAATAAGTTCAGAGACATTATTATACAAATTTAATATATCCTTGTTTAATATTAACGGTTAGTTTTCACAACACTTAATTATTTTGTTTTGGGAGTTTTAAGTTCTCTTCTATTTTTGCTGAATTTAATTGTTGGTGTAATACTTTTCAGATCAGATTTTAACTCCGAAGTTAATTTAGAATTAGAATTGTGCCAATCTACAAGGCAGTTTTCATGACAGAGAGCTAAGTTATCTATTTTGTTATTTTTTCTGAATATTCAATCTTCTTTATGATGTACCACTATTTTACTTTGGTCTTCATCTATATTAAATAAATTATGACATAAATAACATAGGCCACCGTCCCTTTTTCATAAATTATCAAACAGTGAATACTTTTTATTAGTCTGTATTGCGGCCAGTTTTAAGGATTCTTTAAGTCATTGATCTTTGTTGTCATACACACTAGTCTTCAATAGTTCTCTTGCAGGAGCGAATACTGTCAATACTACTATTTTCTTAATATTCGTAGGCCAATTAAGTATATTTAACTTAGGAATATTATAAGTAATTTTTTTAGAGTCTTTAAAAGATAAGCCATAAAAATTCCATTTGTTAGTTTTTGCACTTTCATGTTTAAGAATTTTAATTTGTAAAGCATCGTAAGTCGGCGAGTCAAGTTTGTGTTGCTGTTTGATTAAATCCAGCATCATGTATTGATTATTCAATCAGATAATAGAGGATTTAGGATGTTTTTTCAGCATTCATACTTTGATTCTATTGTAAATAAATTTCTTAAGTGAAGATAAAGTTCCTGCAGAATTAGAAAAAGAAAAATAATTAACCCATCCTGTGACCTTAGGATTAAGTGCAGCTATTAATTCAAAGGCTGTAGTATTAAGATTATTTCTAAATAAATCTATTAAAGCGTATTTGAAAGATTTAAATTTTTCTGCAGATGGATATGTAAATAGTCTAGCTCTACCTTTAAGTCTTCATTCATGTTTTCTATGATGTAAGAATTTAATTCTGATATGATTAGTTCTTATAAGATAGTTGAATGTATAACCTAAAAAGTTGAAAGGTGTATTTACACCAAATTTAATAACTTTGCTCTTATCCGGATGTATTTCTAGTCCTCTAATTTCTACAAATTTTTCAATTTTTGATTTTATTAATTTAAGAAGTCTAGCCGAATCTGAGATAATTATCAAATCATCCGCAAATCTAACAATTCTACAGGCTATTGACCGATTTTTAAATTTTCGATCTTTAAAAGTTCTGGATACAGATTTAACATACAGACTGAATCCATCTATTTCCCTGTAATTTAGATATGCATGTTTAGTAGAATTTTTAAATTCTAGTTTTGCTTCTTCAAGAATATTTTCCAAGCCATTAAGAGTGAAATTAATAAGTAAAGGACTAATAATTCCTCCTTGAGGAAATCCTTCTGTGCTAGGATAAACATTAGTCTCATTAAAACCTATAAAACCTGCTTTTAACCAACCATTTAGAATAAATAAATATTTCGATGGAATCGGTACGTTCGTTAATAATCAATTATGATTTATTATATCAAAACATTTTCTTATATTCGCATTTCAAATATATTGTGTATCTACTGTACGGTTAATGCTATCTCCCTTACTTTGTAGAGCTTTTTGTAGTGTGGCTAAAGCCATCACATTACTTCTACCTTTTCTAAAGCCAAAACTAAATAGATCTGAATGAGGTTCTATTATAGGATCTAGAACTAATAAAAATAATGCTTGAGTGGCTCTATCTAAAATAGAAGGAATAAATAAAGGTCTTTTTTCATTTAAATTATTATTCTTAGGAATTAGTATTCTTTTCAAAGGCATAATCTTATTGGATCTGAATTGCTTTAAGAGTTTAAGAAGTTCAAATTTGCTATTAAATGTATTACTTAGAATTTTTGCATCTATTCCTGGTGTTTTACTTTCTGGATTTTTAGATAATAATTCTATAGCCTGTACTTGAAATAATAAACTGTGAATGAATAACTCAAATAACCTTCTGGTTTGTGAAGATTTCATACCCGTTTTCTTAGAGGATTCAGCAAGAGAATACTGACTTTTCTCTATAAATAAATTTAATCTTCTTTTTAACTCTGGAGTTAGTCATAGACCTTTCTTTAATTGAGCTAAAATTGCAGAAGTTAATTTTTTATCTGTAAAGGAATGAGATGATGGCTTAATTAAACATGGGTTTTTATTACCTTTAGGTAAAGAAGAACTAGTTTTAAAACCTCGAGTTCCGCTAATAAAATGGTTAAATTTTATAAGGAGTTTCATTCGGTAAGTAAAGTTGCTGATTGTGTAAGCAGACCAATTTTGCAAGGTATTCGGTCTAAAAGTACCCGCTTGGTGGTCATCCTGCCCCCGCCAGGTGTTAAAATACAAGTTACTTTGTATTAACCTCTTTACAGAGTATATTAAAATTTTAATATATCCTAAGCACCTTACTATTTTAGTATTAAGGTATCCGGGGTTTCCTAGTTTACTGTTTATGATCGACGTAATTAATAAGCTCATTATTCCTGTAACCCTGCAAATTTTTAATGTTTTTCTACTACAAAATATATACCATTGCTCGAATATATTCAGAATTTGCAATCTTTTTAAAAGATTTTTTAGTAAACCACCGTAATACCAGAAACGCGTTAAAGGGCCTTCAATCAGTTTAATCTTCATATTAATTAATTTATAGATATTTCTAATATATTCTATAAAAAGCCTAGCTATCACTCCTTTTATTACGTGGGATAATAAAGTTGTGCATTTTAAACTCAGCTCTAACAATATAACGTCGTATATTACTATGAGTTCGCTAGTAGAAAGTAGTAGTAATAGAAAAATATCACTTTCATAATCAAAAACGCTACCTAGTCGCAAGCAAATTTCTGAACATTGCAAATTTTCTTTACGATTTTTAATGTAAAAATGGAGCTATAGCTTGCGCTACCCCCTATATATCTAATAACGCTTGCGCTACGATAATTATAAATAATGGAAATAATATCCTTTATATGGTTTACCGTTTTTTAATTGAATAGATAAATATTTTCTATCTAATTTAATATTAATTGACTCAAAATATTTGATTGTATCTGTAATAGTTTCAAACTCTTTTTCAAAATCAGGACCTTTTACTAATATAGGTTTATTTTTGTAACCTTTGGAATAACAACTAAATCTTCTTTTCATAATTTTTTTGTATTCATCAATAATTAATCCTACTTCTTCAAAGTTATTTGGTTTATAGTTCTCATAATATTTACATAAAAAATGATAGAACTCTTTTTCAATTTTTATATATTTAGAAAGAGTATCTCTTTTTATAATTAACCCTAAGTCTTTTAGATAGTTAATACATGCAGTTAGAGAATCAAATTTAAGAGTTTGACCTCAAGAATCAACAAATTTATTTCCATCTTTAATTTCTAAGATCACTGGAATATTTCTACGAGTACCTAATGTATACGTAATTTGTCTTTCTTTTTGCATTATATCAAGTAACTCTTGAGTGGACATATTACTTTTAACTGCTGTAGGAATTAAGCCACTTAACAATAAAAATCTATTAAGATAAGGAAGGTTTGAATCTAAATATTTTTTACATGTTTCTGGTTGAACTTTTAATACTCTTTTTAACTCAATTTTTGAGCTAGCATGATAATAAATAGTACTACAAGTTAAATCGTAAACATACACACTTTCACCTTTTGAAGACCCTGCATTAACAACTCTTAATGTATTTAGATCAAATTCTTTATTTAATAAATGATATTGCTCTAAAATTAAAGCATCCTTAAAATTAAATTTATTTTTATCTAACTTAAATATAATTAATTTAAAAGCACCTAATCCTTCTTGAGCAAGTAAAGGTCCAAATTTTCCCATTAAAGGAAAATCCCCTTTAAAGTAATAATTCATTCTACGTCTTAACAAGTTAGAAGAACCTACATATTTTGTACCTGTAATCTTATGGATAAACATATATACACCGAAATGCCCTTTATAATTAGAATTACCTGTTAATTCATACAAAAGTTTATAATCTTCCTGTGCCAAAGGCAAACTAGATGTCTTTAAATTTAGTTCAACACCTTCAACTTTTAATAATTCTTTTAATTTAGAATCAGTAATAGTGATATCCTGATTTAATAATATTTTATTAATTACAGAAGCAGTTGTAGGTTTTCCACTATTAATATGTTCTAACGCTAAGAACTCAGAATTGAAATCTCCAGCTTGTCTAGTAGCAGTTGTACTAAAAGCTCTAGTAGTAATTATACTAAAAGTTTTACTAATAGGGGCACAAGCCATTAAACTTATACGCTTCTCAAATAAAAGATAATTATTAAGAATACTTTGATTAATTTCACTATGCAATAAAATACTAAAATAAGCAACTTTAAGATTAAAAATGTTATAATAATAATTTATAATACAATTAATTAAAAATAACTTAAATTATTTACATTAAAATAAAAGTTTAGCAAACTATCGTAAAAATTTTTCCCTAAACACACTAATTATTATGTATATCTAATAAACAGAAAATATATTAAATTATACTTTCCTGCACCCTTTCAGGTGGGGTTTGACTATACCTTAAGCATTATAATAGTAATAAAAATAATACCAACTACCGTCTAGTCGATGAACTGCACACCCAATAATAATAAAATACTTGGTGCTTGGCTGCGGATTACCCATTGAATTATCAATCATGATTTTACCATACCGCGAGTCATTACCTGCGCCATAAAATATATTACTACTCCTACTTGGTTATGATTGCTTTAGGGCGTTCCCGCAATTTTATAGTTTATAACTATAGGTTCACTATAGTTTAGGCCATAAGACCGTAGAATGTACCAGTTCTTTCAGCTAAGAAAGATAGTTGATTTAATCTACCAGGGCAAGCATCTAATTTTAAACCTAAAGAAGGTACAGCAAAGCTGTGAATTACATCAGCCAAATATAAAAATTTAATTAATGTTTAGCTTAAAAAAAACAAAGCAAAGCATCGGATAAAAAATATAAGGTTTAATTAAAGTTCTTAACTTAAGCATACTTTCACCTAAAATATATATTCTAGCTCTATTATTTTTAATTCCTTGAATTGTACAATTAATATCATATTTTATTTTTAATACATTTACTAATGTTACCACCTCTTGTAATAAAAAAAAAGTGTAGCTATCTGTACATAAAACTAAACCTTTATTTAAATTAGCTCCATCTTCCTTAATTCAAAGGGCTATAGATATAGGAGTTAATAAATCAGAAATATTCTGAGGTATTATTTATACCTTATTTTTAATGGGTCTCAAATAATAAGTATAATTCATTTAAACAAGGCTTGTACTAAATTCTAAGAAATAACAAATTTTTCCTTTTCTAATAGATTTACCTAAATAAGGAATATTTGAGCAATAATGAAAAAGTTTTAAGAAAGAATAAATTACATAATAATAATGATCAATAGATTGTTTAAATTTAAATCTAGTATTAAATGTACTATTATTTTTTTCTAACCCTGAGGGTTTACCAACTATTATAGAATATAGATCGGAAGGTAAAATATTAATTTTTGTCAATTTTTTGAAAATCTATTAAAATTTACAGTAGAACCTAAGTTTGAACCGTAAATAACTATATTTATATTGTAAACTTTATTATCACACTTGTTTACTATTTTAGTATAATTTTTCCTTTCTTTATAATTTATTTCTTCTAGTGGCAGGAAATGAAATAATAGTTTTGTTTATTTACTAAAAATAGAGTAGTACAAATAATATTTATAAAAAAAAATTTTACTATCTCCGTTGAAAGTTTAATCAAATTTTTATACTTGGACTATATCTTAAATTTTTAACAAATTTCTCGCGTGTAGTCTCTGAGGATCCTACTATAGGAATAGTAATTATTATACTAATACTATCACTAATTGGTTTCCTGCTGATTGCTCATTGTAACATTTTAATTATTTTCACCTATTTAAATATAGGTAAGTTAAACATTAGAGGTTTCCAGCAAATAGCGAGATTCAAATTAAATTTAAAAAATAAAAAAATCAAATTTTTGTTTATATTAACATAAACTTAATAGGGGCAAGATGTCTTACCAGTAACAATTAATCTAATGTGGCAATCCACTGGTATAATTAATTTATTATCTACATCTAATAGTCTAAATTGTCCTAATTCTAAATCTGATTCCATGGCTAACTGAATTTATCAAACAAAATTTATCTGTTAAAACCCAAAGTTAAAATACTGTTCGTTTATCATTCATATTATTCCTAATTTGTTGAATTTGGGCCAAACCCTCATAACTTAAATGACCTTTTGATAAAATAATATTATAAATATTTTTAAAATCATTATAATCCATTTTCTTTATTCCTAAGACTGGATATAAATCAAAAAAAGGAATTACAATATTACCTATATCTTTAATATTTGAAATATTTAAACTTACAGTTTGTTTTAAAAAAAAATACCTTTATTTGTTCTTGAATTATATTTGTTGAAAGAAATATTTGGAAAGTATTTTGAAAGATAATCGTATAAACCTTCTAATAAGGCAGTATCTTTAAGATGAAGAGTTATTTTAAAAACACAACCTGTATGAAATGTATCTTTATACTGTGTCAACTTAGTAAAAAAAGATCCATCTCCACTTGCAAATCCTGCTACCCACATTCCATGAGAAATACCCTTAAAATTGTAAGACATAGTATCAATTAAAGAAATATTAAAATCAGGTAAAGCTTCTTTCAAACTATCAGATAATCCGAAATTAGTTAAATTTTTTAATGTAGCAGGCAAGCAATTTTGTCATACCTTGATAATTAAAATGTTCTTTTGTTGCCAAAATCAAAATATTATAAGCTTGTAACCAATATTGATACCAAATACAAGATATTTGCTGGAAACAAGAGAATATAGTTTAAAATGGTTAACAATAACCGCAAGATCTTTAAATGTTTTAACTGTATAACTAGTTACTTTTCCTTTTGTACTAACAGTTCCCACTCCAAATGTATTCTTAAAACTTAGAAGAATTGGTAAATCTTTAACATGTAAGTTAATTCTAAAAACTAATCTAGGAGTATACTTAAATTTAGCTTTAGAATCTTTATATAATTCAATACTAAAACAACCCTTTTGTATGGATGTAGAGCTAAGCACAACTTAAATTGGATTATATTTTAATAAATAATTCCGAGTTTAGTGACAAATTTTATATTTCATAGAATTAACCATATATGGTAAAACTAATTTTTTTAAAGAATTTAAAGATCTTTCAGAAATGTATATTCTATATTGATTTTCTCTATGTAGTCGAATTGTACAGATTAGATTATAACGTATTATTAATACATTCACTAATCTTACTACATCTTCTATTGAATAAGAATCTGTACATAGTAATAAACCTTTTTTTGAAACCGAACCATCACCACATATCCAATGAGTTAATGCTATAGGATCTAATAAATTGTAAATATCCTGAGGTATTTTCTTTTTATTATCTTCATAAAATAGTAAATGAATATCTTTAATGCAAGGTAGAGATCGAGTACAAAAATTTAAGGCTATATTTTTTTTATTATTCCTTATATTCGTAACTAGAGCAGGTACACTATTACAAAAAGGTGATAATATGGTAAAAACTGAAAAAAGATATTCAAATTTTGCAAAAGATTTTTTTTTGTTTGTTTTTTGTTTTTTGTTTTTTGTTTAAAACCTATTCGAGGGTTAACCGATCTTTTATTATAAATAATCCAAGCATCTGATAATAATAACCCTATTACAACAGAATATTGATAATTATTAAATTTATACATCTTAGCAATCTGTCTTGTTATTAGACCCATCCCTACTCCTGACGACATATTAGTACCTCATACAACTAATTTATTAGAACAACTAATTGAAGTAAATGGTTCGTCAACAAATCCGGTCATAAACCAAGGATCTAGTTTATTTAACTTTGGTCTTTTTGTAACAACTACATTTTCAGATACATTAATTTTGTTAGAAAGGATTTCAGTTTGATACCCCCTTACAGGGGCCATTAGAGTGCACCTTAACAGTTCTACTAGAAAACTGTAACTACCGTCCACTCGTTGCTCTTTTACCAGTGCAATAGCGCTGGATTTAGATCCGCGATAACCCATTTCACTTTCGTTCATATCATAGCTTGTTACCGTACCCAGGTAATTATTCTGGCCACACATAACGTTTCCATTATGGCTTGGTACTATGATCTTTAGGGTGTCCCCGGAGTTTGATAGTTGGGCCCACGGGATCGATTTCCCATAACGATCAGCAGGCAGCATGTAAGAGTGAACTAGATACATATTCCTTTATTCAAGTGAAGTCCCAGAGTACATACCCTTTCCCGAACCGTACGTGATACTTTCGCATCGTACGGCTCTCCATCAATAATACTACTTAATTAATTGCTATTGTGTTTCTTCATATGACATTTTCTGCAAAGTGGGACTTGTTTTTTTTTTGCTTTAACCATTAGTTTGTCAATATGACTAACTTTAGGGTTAAGATCACTCATTTTTCTAACATGGTGCATTTCTACTTTATAGTTAGATCCACAAACTAAACAAACTTTATTTAGTAAGTTTGCCAAAGATTTGCTACCCACAGATAGAGCCTTAATATTTTCCAAGGTTTGTGGTTTATTTGTGCCTGTTTTAAAGTTCATATGATTTCCTTTGTAACTAGGATTGATAAATGAGATCTTATTTGGTGAGGTCAGAAGGTTACCATATTTTTCAAAAACTTTTGCTCTAGTACCTAATTTAAATTTTGCAGCCAGTAGTTTTGCCGCTGACTGTTTTAAAGTGTGATTTAATAAGGATACTAGTCTAGAGTAGTTGTGCACAAAGGAATAATAGTTAAGGTATCCTCTAAAAACGGCGTTGTATAGATGAATGATTTGGTCATGGCTATTATGTAACCATAAAAATCTAGGAGCAGGTTTACCGTTGTCGATAAATCCTGTATCTGTCAGTTTCTTGATAATTCTAGGTATTGGAGCTGTTAATCTAAGATTTAAAGGTAGTCTTTTTGTAGAGGAGCTAATTACTACTCTAGAAAATTTGGTATGATTACTTCTAGATAATTCCACACCTAAGAATAACCCTTTTGAGGTTCTCAGGTTGGTTATCTTCGTTTTATCTGGACTAACCTTTAGCCCAATATTAGAACAGAATTCAGATACTTTATCAAGGATCATCAACGCGTCCGAGTGAGTACCTCTGATACCTATGATCCAGTCGTCTGCATATCTAGTATACATCAACCTTCTATATTCTGTATCATTGAAGTCAACAAAAGAGTATTTTTTCGCTTCAATTGCTAGATCCCTAACTAATCTCAGATCTCCTAGTTTCTTGGCTTTCGCTATTTTCCATTCGTACCTTCTTGCAATTGGATTTCTTCTGGGTTTTACCCCTTTATCAAACTCTAATTTAAGTGAGTCTACGAATGCATCTAGTTGATGTAAGAAAATGTTAGCTAATAGCGGGCTAATAATAGACCCTTGAGGAGTACCGGCTATGTTATGTTCGTATACTCTGAATTCAAAGTATCCAGCATTCAATGCCTTGTTTATATACTGGGTAAATCTTCTGTCGGTAATTCTACTTTCAATAAGATTCATCAGTTTCCGGTGTTCGATGGAATCGAAGCACTTAGATATATCTCCTTCTATAAGCCATTGAGAGCTTCTGAAATTGGTATAAAATTCTTTGAGTGCAGTATGGCAGCTTCTTGCAGGTCTAAAACCATGGGAATGATCAGAGAAGGTAGGTTCAAATATTGCTTCAAGAATAAGTCTTAATGCTTCTTGAACTATTTTATCTCTGGGTGATCCAATTGAAAGTGGTTTAGTTCCTCCTGAAGCTTTTGGAATTGCGATTCTTCTGCTCGGTTGGAAATTAAATTGACCGCTCTGTGTTTGTTCCGCTGTCTTTATAAACCATTCACTGCTCATGCCATCTAAAGTTTCCGGAACTATTTCCGGAGTCATATTACCTGGTTTACTTTTTATGTTGTTATACGCGATTACAAGTAATTCAGGATTACTTAGTAAAGAAATTAGCTTTCTGTCAATGACAGTAGCAGTTTTAGCTTGGGTTCTTAAGTTGTCTAATTTTTTCATTATATTGCTTGTTTGCGTAGTACCTCCGGTACTATAATTACTAAATTTAGACAGATTATCAACTGTACTACTTCCCTTTCTAGATAAGTTACTATCTGCGAATCTCGCAAATTGCGAGGCAGGTACTATTAGTACTCCGTTACCTTGGGTCTGGAGACCTTTAGGCAATCCAACGGTTACACAACCTGTTCAAATATCTCCCTTAGGCACCAAACTTTCATCGTTAGCACCATTTCTTACGGCATGAGTAAGCGTGATCACTTCATTACCTCTTTGATTCAAAGGTGATGACAGCTTAATTGGCCCATCCCAGTTATGCCAATATCCATCGATAGGGATCTCTAGATGATTTGGTTCAAGCAGTATAGCTTTAGCCATAGGAGAAACAACTTGCAGAGGGTCATATTTTAACTGGTTTAATAATCCCTCCGCTTTCATCTCACATGCTATGTTCACCAACGAGCTTTCCCCGTTAGCTAAGTGAGTTGTTGTACTTATGTAGTGATAATAAGTGGAAATAATTCCGTGACAGGTCGGCCTCTCGCCGCGCACATCAAAATCTATAGATTCACCAGTTTCTGTAATGAAGTCAGAATATTCATAAGGTAGGGTCGACTACCCGCACCGTGATTCATTATTTGATGGATAATAAACTGGCAACGAATAGCCTCCCTCCGAACCGTACGTGCAAGTTTCCCTGCATACGGCTCTCCATCCTCTAAACAAAGGCTCTAAATAATAATTTCAGGTATTTTAGGTTTAGTCTTTTTTAGTTTATTAAGTGCTATTCCATCAGATTTACCTGAGTGACATATAATTATTATATGGCACGCTCGGCAAACGGGTATTTGTTTTCTGTTAAATTGTTTCATAATTTGCGTAAATCCTTTAGTTTATCCTTTTCTGATATGTTTTACGTGGTGTATTTCAACATTAGTGTTATTTTCACAGATAATACAGTCTTCGTCTCATATATGATTAGATTTCACAGCGTATAATTTTATGAAAAAAGGGTCAAAGTTATAGTAGTTTTCTACTTTTAAAGTTCTGTCTCTACTTAACGTGTCCGGGTTGTATAATTTTATTGATTTCTTTTTTTCTTTGCTAGTATAGTTTATAGTGATAGGGTTACCATATTTTTGTCATACTTGTTTAGGACTAAGGTTAAGTTTTCTAGCAAGTGTGAAGACTGCTGAGAATTTGAGTATCCAGGTAATATACGACATTTGATTTCTATTTTCTACTGCAGAGTAGTAGCCTAGTATTCCCCTTATGACAGCATTAAATCTTAATATGATGTCTTCAGGTTTCATGAAGATCCATTTAGTAACGGCTTTTGGTTTTGGTATATCTCCTTCTCAGGCATATCCTTGTTCGACTAATTTTTTTACAAGAGTATCTATTGGTGCTTCTATAATTAAGGATGCGTATGAAGGTCTTTTTAGAACGTTATTTACAGTAGATTTTTGGGATTCTGTGTATCTACGTTTTCTTTTTGATATCAAAAAACCTAAATATTTTACTTTTTCGGATTCTAAGTGGGAGATCTTGGTTTTCTCTTCGCTTAGTACTAGTTTTAGATTTTTATTTAGGAATTCTTTTATTTTCTCTTTAATACTTTTTGCGAAATTGAGTGAGCCACTGATTCCCACAACTCAGTCGTCTGCATATCTGTTGTAGTAAACTCTAGTAGCAGTACTATCATCTTTTATAACACTGGGAGTTTTTCTCAGTTTTGTTTTTAAGTCTAGCAAAACTTCTTTAGTTGCTTTATCTAGATTCTCTTTTTCTTCTAGATGTGATATGTTTTTGCGTAGTTTCAAGTATTTGGGATTTGGTTTTGATACTCTTCTGTCTCAGTTTGAGTGTTTTTCTATTAAAGAATTCATAAATATATCGAACTCGTGGAGATATACATTGGATAGAAGAGGAGAGAGAACTCCTCCTTGAGGAACACCTATATTACTTCTTGTAAAATTACCATCGTTTACGTAACCAGCATTTACTAATTTTCAATATAAGTCTATAAGATTTGGATCTTTTATTCTTTTTTGTAGAAGTGAGGCTAGTTTATGATGGTCGATATTGTCAAAGTATCCTTTAATATCTCCTTCAATCATTCAGGTAATTCCATTTCATTTTCTTACTTCAAAGACTGCTGTAGTTGTTGAGCGGTTAGGTCTAAATCCATGAGATGTATTGAGGAAGAGAGGTTCATATACGGATTCTAATATCATTTTAATGGCTTGTTGTATAATTTTATCCTTAGGACTGGGTATTCCAAGAGGTCTAAGTTTACCATTCTTTTTTGGGTTGAATATTTTCAAATAAGGTTTAAATTGGAATTTTCTATCCTTCATTTGGTTAATTACATCTTGAGCCCAGCCTAGTGAGATTTCATCTAATGTTTCATTATCAGTTCCCTTGGTCATGTTACCCGGGTTGGAATTTAGTTTTTGATAAGCGGATTTATATATGTTTATATCAAACAGTTGTTCATATGAGCATTCTATTTGTAAGCTTAGTTCCCGTTTTATTTCGGGCTTTGTTAGTTTCCTTACATCTCTCGAGTAGAATCTACCGGAAAGATTTATGAATCTGTTAGAAGACTGTCTCCCTTTTGAGCGGTTTTCTCATAATACGAAGACTCCGTTTCCATGTAATGGATGTAAGCTTCCATTGCATTCAGTGGTTCTGGCCCACAGATAGGTGTTACCACCCTTAGGAAATCCCCAGTTCTTATTCCTACTGTAGTAATCTGTTTTAGATTTTAAATTCTGTCCTACCGGTTGTAGTGAATCTCTAGTTGTGGTTATATATTTTAACTGGTCTTTAATGTATATAACTAGATAGCAAATAAAATTTTCAATAGTTGCTAGAGCAGTGTTAGCTCGATAAAATTTACATAAAAAAATCATGACAGATTTAGGTCGATGGGTATTCTTGCGTTGAAAATTACACGCTCAAACCATCTTTACAGGCATGCTACACTCTCCTAGCTTTTCAGCATCAGATAAGCCTGTTCCTTTATTACCTTTAACCACACGGTAAGTAGCTCAGCTACAACAATAGTAATAATTAAAGGGCGCACACCAATACCATTGATGCAAGATAATTAAATCTTATCGACTGTACATTAAGCAATATAAAATTTTTATATCACCCACCAGTGACCCAGTCTGTTGCAATAATTGATATAACAAACACAACTCAATTACTGACAGTCTTGTACTATTAAACGGTATTAATTTAATAATAGTATTTTAACTGTTTTCACTAGTGTCGCCAAAGGAATCTAATCATACTTTATAATAATTTATTATTAAATTTAAACTATTTTTGTATTCCTTAAAGAAATTTGTCAAATTCTTAGAGATGAAAAATTTAATATCATCTCACGACTATCATATATATGTGCTTTCTTTTTTAATTATTAGTAAAATACTCTAATAAAAAGAGTAAGCGAGTAAAAAGAACTTTCAATTTAACACTTTTCAATAAAAATTATAGCTATAAAACTTATAAATTAAAAATAGTATTAAGATATTTATTTTTAGGTTTTAATTTAAGGTTGTAATCCTAATTTATAATGCATAGATACATGTAAGTAAGGTAAAATAAGTTTTTCTAATTTATCAATAGAATTTTTTTTTATATAAATAGAATACTGATTTTTTATTTGTATTTTTTGGATAGTACAATCTAAATCAAATTTATTAGTTAAAATAGTTTTTAGATATCCTACCTCTATTAAACTAAAACTATTACAAGCAATTCTTACACCTCCACTGCTTTTTACAAAGGTTCCGTCATCGCTTATCCAAATAGCTAAAGTAAGAGACGTAAAATATTTTTCAATGTTATTTCCTATTACTTTTTTACCTTTTTTATAAAACAAATCATGTAACCAGATAAAACTTCTAAATGTGTAAGTATTAAACTCAAATCCATAATAAGTTTTTTCTATTCCATTTATTTTTCTTGTATATTTTCTAGGTGGATTATTGCTACAATAACCATTATTATTAAAAAATTCATACAAACTAAATAAGTAGTCTTTGTGTATTATGCTTTGTCTTACACAAAGTCTTATCCCTTCTCCAGTTCTATTATGTAGATAACCATCTCCTAAAATTAACCCAATAATGACTGAAATTACATCTAAATTATGTGGTCCTACACGATTTATTGATCTACACTGAGTGTGAAAGAATTTACTATCTAAATTATTTTGTATAAAACCTTGATAAAATTTTATTTTTTTTAAATTATTACTATAAAAAGTGTGTTTTATTGTGTTGTTTTTACCTAGAAATTTTGTATCACTCCAGGTGTCTTTTTTTTTATTTAATATATATGATTTGAGGCCATTTTTAAAAAAACCTACTACTTTAATTGTTAATGTTGGTGAAATTACTTCCTTTAATTCTCTATACTTAGAGTTACTAATGTTAGAGAAAAGTTGGACTATATCATCATCCCTATCTGGGGTCAGTGCAGTGGTGTGCACGAGAGATTAGGAGGATGTTTCGCGTATAGTCTCTGAGGAACCTACTTTTGCGGATATGCAATTTGGCTTCCTGCTGATTGTCTATTTTAAACCCCACCTTCTTCGTATGCTCCCTCATAAGAGCTGACGCGGAATAGTTTAGTAGTCACGCTATTAGCAAATTTAGCTAATATAACGTTATCTCTAGGGTTTTTACGCTTACTTATTTTTAATTAAACGTACCTAGAAGCATTAAGAGTTTCCAGCATATAGCGAAATTATTCAATTAGCCTTCTAGCTAAAGGGGACGAAGTTTTGTCTATATATTTATAGCTTAGATAACATTGTTTGGATACAGTGCGTAGTAACAATAGAACCCATCGAAATAAGGGCATAGACTTAGCAGCAAATTTAATCATAGTTTTACCTTCATGTCATTGGATTGTACTAAACAGTCAAAAACAGTAAAGTAGCATGGCAGCCTAAAGCCTTAAATGTGAAAGCTTATTTTTTAAATTAAAAAAATCCGGTCTTATTCCAATAAGCTAGTTCCTATCTCAATAAGGTAAATATATAGAATTTAAATATTTTAGTAAATCTGTATTAATAACCTTTGTATATCTATTTTCACCTGTATATTTAACACTAACTTTATAAAATAATTTGTGCAATGTAGTTAAAGCAGGGTAACTACAAGTCATTATTTGATTGAAAGGCCTTTTCGTAAAACCAAATTAAAGAATAGGACTTCTTTTTTTTTTTTTTTTTTTACCACAGTAGGAACTAAGTGTAAGATAAACGTGCCATATATATTCAAATCGCTTAATAGTTTGAGTAAATACAAAGTACGGTGGTTACAGAGGTTCTCGAGTAATGTAACGAACCATCTCCTAAAAGATGGCCTACTAATTGTGATATGCCCATATTGTTAGGGGCAAATACTGTTATATTCCGTGAATGCTTATTAAGTCTAATGTTGTTGCTTGATCCTGTTACACCAAAAGGTACTACTTAAACTTCAGTAGATCTAGATACAATCTTACTGATAGGTGTAACGAAGTTAGTCAAAGTTGTTATAGCTAAATCATAGTATAGATCAGGTTTATCCATTAAATATAATAATAGGGTCAGCCATAATTATGAACTGCCCTCCGAACCGTACGTGATAGTTTCCCATCATACGGCTCTCTATCTGAATAATCCGGAAATATGTTGTATAGTTTAGCCTCGGAAATTATAAATTAGTTTCAATTCACAGTGGAGCAGTTTTCCAGAATGCAGACACTTGTGGTGATAGTGACAAAAAGGCCGCAAATATTAATAGCACCCCGCATAGGCGTGTGACCTAATCTCATTTTGTATCTCACCTCTTTAACAGATCTTAATTGGTGCTTTATACAAAAAAAAACAAAAAAACAAAAAAAAGCAGCCTATTCTTGGAACCGTAAATAAAGCTAGAGTTAAAAAGGTTGGAAATAGTAACTTTGGAAGCTCAAATTCCCAGCAATAATTAATCCACATTTTCGCCAACTTTATTAGTGAAGCTAGCAAAGGACCAAATTTTATAAAAACAGCTCTCATAGTTCTAATTTTGTGTTTTAAGGCTAGAGTAAGCGCGCATGATGCTTTAAAATCTCACATGCATCTATGAAGCACATAATAATTACTTGCAAAGCTATAAAACTCGATCGTAAATAAATTATACTATTATAAAAGGCAATAATATTATTATGATCAAGATTAACGAGATCCCTTCTAGCTGTAGGACTTCCGTTCACTTTGACGAAACCGTTCTTAATAAATTTTTGTAGTAAACTTTTTGTAGTAATATCGATTATAAAACATGGAAAGGTTTTCTTTTTATACCCGGCTACTGTTCTTGTAAGTTTGTTAGATGTTTTAGATCTTTTACAAGAGGCACCCAGGAACGTTAATGTTTTAGTTGTGCTAGTGACTATGGTCTTCTCGTCATTTAAAACGAGACCTGTTTTCTTTATTAATACATCTTTTACGTGTCTTTTGATTTTGACAGCGTCTTCATGAGAACCTAAAATTAGAATGATAAAATCATCAGCATATCTAACTTACATAAGCCTCTTTAAATTAGGGTATCAGTCCTCAACAGAGCTGACAGTTCTTATGAGGTTACCTACCTCCGACTTAATAGCTTGCTCCTTAGAAAACTGGTTTTGTTCCTAATAGAGATGTACTGCTTGTTTTTATGTATAGCTACACCAGACTCGAAGTTGAGTTTATACTTTCCGAGAAATTTGTCTAGTTTATCCAGTACTATATTAGCTAGGATAGGACTAGCCACGTTACCTTGTGGTCTTCCTTTGCTGACTTGGCTAATAACTCCTGTGGTTGTATTAAAAAAAAAGGTTACCACATGTAAGCATTTTATTTAGGAGTCTTAGCGTGTGTTCACATTGAATTTTATCAGAAATAGACTCAAAAATGGTCCCGTGGGGAATTTGATCAAAGCATTTAGTAAAGTCCCCTTAATAACTAATGAGTATTTATCCCCGTGAAGAAATAATTGTTTGAGAGCGGTATTGATCGATCTGTTTGGTCTGAAACCATGGCTAGAGTCCTCGAAGGTTGGATCCCAGATGCTGCTCAATATAATTTAGAAAGCCTTTTGTACTATCTTCTATCTAGGGCTGATATTTTATAAAGTTATTATCTTACCATTAGTTTTGGTAATCTCAAGGATTCTAACTTGAATAAAAATATAAGTACCGTTCTCGATCTGTCTAGCCGTTTTGTATAATCAGTCGAGGTTGATACCGTCGAGAGTTTTAGGTGTTGCTCCAGGAGTTCTAATACCTGGTTTACCCTTGATGGTAAGGGTATTCATAGCAAGCAATTAAGAAAAATGGATTTGCTAGAACCTTGATAACATTTCTATAGTGTTCCCGATAATCTATACATTTCCCTAGTTCCCTCTCTAGTCAACCCTTAACCGAAACATTTTACGTTTAGACGGCTCCAATGCGTCTAATTTGTTAAGTGAATGAAAAGATCGGATCGGAAACACATCAGACTACCCCCCTTCACTGGGATCCCAGCTACTACGAAGGTTCTGTCTCCGCATACACCGCGGTTCATATCTTTAAAACTGAATGCATTGTCGTAGGTAGAGGCGGTTCGATCCCGTGGTTGCAAGCTTTCTGCGTTGGAATGAGAACTTAGACCCTCGCATACTTGTTTTTGTTTTTCAATATATTGGTGACAATTTCCTTTCGAAGAACCTATGACGCTTAGACTATCATCATAAGCAATTAAGAAATCAGTAGCCCAGCAATACAGTGATTGCAATATTCTGCTTCAGACTACAGGGCCTTCAGTATCCTGTCTGTATGTAATCGAGTTCGTTATCCTAGTCATATTCTCCCCACTAACTCAAATATAAACCAAGGGCAGTCAAGGACTAATTGAGCATTCAGTAACAGCTATACCCGAATCAGTCTTTTTAGGATCTGAAAGGGCGTTACTTGGTGGCAAGCAATTGAATCATACGAATCAACTCCGATTTGCTTGGGGTTTAACCCTTTCGAAAGCTGCCTCACACGGCGCACATCTAAATGAAGGGAAAGCTATAGCTATTAAAATTAAAGCTGGTGTTATTGTTCAAACTAATTCTAATACTGTTCCATGTGTTAAATATTTATGTGCTATAGCATTTTTACTTGAATCAAAGTAATATACAATACTAAATAATACCCAAAATACAGCTAAAGATATAACTATTAAATAGAAACCTATAGTATTGTGTAATGTAACTATTCCTGTAAATCCAGGTGCAGCACTATCTTGAAAACCTAATTGCCATGGTTGAGCAGCATCATTGTAGATAGTTGAAATTAAATGAGTTAATTTAGCTAAATTCATCATCTATAAAATAAAATAATTTTTTTGTTATTGTCTTAATTTACTGGTTTAGATTTAATTTACTTTTTATTTTTTGTTTTTGTTTTTTTTATTGTTTACTTCTAAAAACAAGGAAAATTTGCCAGATATAAAGGTGGGGGTAAAACTGAACATGAGCAGTCCAGAGCAGAGCAGTCCAGAGCAGACATGATCCATAAATTAAAAAAATTTTGTACACCCTTAAATTAAGGCCTAATCTGGCAATAAATTAATTTGTTCTAAACTTAAACGCAATTGTAACTCAATTACTATGCATCCTAAGACTTATCTTAATTTAATTCTTGCTGTTATTTTAAAACCAAGCAATCACACGGTTTATTAGGTTTTATTTTGTTATATACAATTGTCTTATTAATAAGTAAATTCCTAATACTTATATTTATCTTATTAATGACTATTTAAATATATAACTAGCTCTCTGCTTTAATTTAGTTAAAAACAACATCATCTTGTAATGCTGCTTCATTTTAAATTAAAAAAATACTGCATCAGATCAGCAGCAGATTTGCTAAACCTTTGATGCATTCCTTCTACTTTAGCTTAATAAAACTAATCTAGATTAGAAATGTCTTATATTATTATAATCGGGTATATACTGATTGTTAAATATAAAGTATAAACTAATTTTAATAAATTTTGCTGGAAACTTATAAATATAAACAAAAAGTTTCCTATAAATATATACAATATTATTATGCAATAAAGCAAAGAAAATTTGCTTCGTTAATGATTAACTTAACTACACATTTAAGTTTATTATTAATAATTACTAGGGGGTTATTGTTTTCCTCGTTCCATTAATAGTTTTTAGAAACTTGGAAAAAGTCTGCTACTTCTTGTATATTAATTGGATAATAATTAAATTAACTGGATTTTTTTTTAAATTTTAAATTTTAAATTTATTGACCTACTAGAGGAAAGATTTTAAATTTTACAAAACTGCCTCTTGTTCGGCTATCCTTAACCACAGAAGTATAAGCAAAAAAGCTGTTTAATATATAAATCTAACTGTTCAATTGCTAGTTTATTTTGAACACCTTTATCTTTAATTTAAGTCCAATCATGAATTATTTATAAAAAAGACTCGCAAATAATTTTAAATTTTACCTTCAAGGGTTAAATGTTTTCCACTCAATTTTTATTAATGCAAGTGTTTTTCAATCTTTAAAACTATTAACTTGTTTTACTTAAGAAAGTTAAGTTTACCAAGAAAGGTATAAATATTTTATTGATATAATTTATATGTGATATTCTAATAAAGCACATTTGGTAGGATAGACTTTTATCATTTAATTGAACAGGTTTTTATAAATCTTTAAGGTTTTCATATCATTGAAATTAAATTTTAAAGAAATTAGATACTTCCTCGACTAGTGTTTTATTTATTGAACAGGTTGGGGCTTGTATAGAAGTAAGGCCTATTTCAAAGTGTTGATGAAGAAGTTTTAGAAAGCAACTCATCAAAAAAAAGGGTTAAATTAAAAAACAAATAAAACCTTTAAGCCACTAGGGAGTCACAATCCAATTTGTGATGTGGTTATTGATTAAAGTTAACTCTATTTTTTATTCATAGTTTAAATTTAAATTTTTATCTTGAACAACTAGGTCTAGTTTACCTTATCTAGATTTAATAGATAGTCTAGAAAATAGGCTTATCTCCAAGCTAGATAATTTAATTGTTTAGTTGTATTTTATTTAAAGAAAGGCTGTAAAATTTACTGATTATCTTTAATAGTTAATCCAAACAAGAAGAAGAAGAAGAAGAATAAACTTCCCATGCTAATCTATTTTAAGCTTTTTCTGGTATAATACCTTCAGTGTTTTTAAGGTAAATATTACCAATACCTACGTCGTATTTCTAATGTAGACTAATAATGGTCTATCTTTTAGAGCCATTTCTATTCTAAATTTAATTTTTAATATAAAAATACTTCTTTTTTTCTTTTTTTTCTTTTGTAAGAAGTCAATTAAAAAGCAACTTAGATTCCCATCACCTCTTAAAATTTCATTAAAATCATAGTCACTCACCATATCTCTACTGTCTGGACCATTAAACCCAGGAGTTAGAGTAGAAGTGTGACACATTCTAACTTTATTTAAAAAAATGTTTCCCTCCATATGATGAAAGGTTATAGTTTAGGGGGGGAGGGGGGTTTGATACGTTGCTAGCTAATTTACTACAAATTTATTGAAGTATTTTAATTTCTATCTGTAGCTATATCGAATAGAGTGTTTTCTACTAGACCTATAAATGGTACTAAAAATAAGAACCAGGCAAAATAGAATCCTGTAGCTAATTGACCTATAGTTACGTAAGGCTCTTCAGGATGTTGTGATCCAATCCACATTAATATTAAGAAATCTACTACTAAAAACCAGAAGGCAATTTTCATAGTTGGTCTGAATGTAGAACCTCTAACTCTAGATAAATCTGTTAAAGGTAAAACTAATAATATTAATAAAGACGCAAACATTGCTATAACTCCTAATAGTTTATTTGGTATTGATCTTAATATTGCATAGAAAGGTAACAGATCAATTTTAATATTAATTAAATTTCTAGCATTCGCAGTCTATTTTGTAAAGCATATCTTTAAGCATAAACTGTGATATTTGATCTCTAATCAAACCAATATTTTCTTGGTCCTTTTTATACATATATTCTTGGTCCTTTAGATTGTTTATAAATATAACATTTTAAAAATGTATTAACTCTATCAAAAACAAAAAAACATATTTTCTAGGCTTATCTTTAATTTTAATACCTCTTTATTTGTGGTTCTAAAATGGTAAGTATTTAAATGTAAACCTTTTTTTTTAAATGAACCATCATCCTTCATCCAATAAGAAAACCCTAATCAAATAGGCTAATCCTCTAGGATCGTTGTAAGAAGTTATAGTGATCCTATGTTTGAAGAAATTATTTTAATATTTTATGATTTATAAAAAAGATTTTTGTATAAGTTGAAACAAGGTAGTGATAGTTTAGCAAAATTAACTGAACAATACTTCTAATTAGTTCTTTTAACTGTGAAAGATCTTTCTTTAAGATTAAAATCTTCAGTTAAATAAGGTTGAAATAATTTAAAAACATGATTAAATTAACTATAGTGATGTTTTCTTAAGCTAATTTGTCCTTAAATAAATATAGAATTACCATTTAAGGTTATTCGCTTTAGTTGACCTTCACCTAATAAAATCCATGAACAATTTAATTTAAAGGATATTCGATAGACAATTTTTATCTATCTAAATTAGATAATCTTTGTTTTCGCAGTGCCTAAATTTGCTTATTAAACTTATATAAATGATCAAATCTAAAAATTTAATAATATATTACCCAATATCTTTAGGTAAGGGCAGGACTATCTCTTCATCCTTAAACAAAAATTCATTAGACAAACCAAAGGAGCTTTACGTGTAGTCTCTGAGGAACATACTCTCACATAATTTAATGTAATTTCGTTTCCTGCTGATTATCCATTGTATTATTTTTAAGATTTTCACTATAGAAGCTTTTAGTTACTTTAATTAAAAAATATGTCAAATCTGAATGCAAATCAGGTAAGCTAAAACTTGATTAGTACTTAAAACTTTAGGATTTTCCAGCATATAGTAAAGTTTATTTATAATAAGGTTACCCTTAACCAAGGCATCTGTTTAATACCATTCTGGAACAATAGAAGCAGGAGTCACCATAGGGTCAGCAGGTATAAAGTTGTCACTGTGCATACTCTTTAAATATTATTAAAAATAAAGCCATTATAAGGAAGTCCTGTATTTAAATACTTAGCAATTGTTTTTCGAGATATTTTCATATCCAAAGCACAATGTGTCATAGATTCATAAGTTGTCACAGATAAGGTATCCTTACTTATTACACTTATCTCCTTAGAATTATATATAGTTTTAACTGGTGATAATTTTGAGTATAATATACTAATACTCTCTACAGTTATATCTGTATAAGTGGAGTCTCTCCAGATGCCCTCTATTTTAGATAGCTCTGAAGATTCCTTTAAACTTAAAATAAGTAATAGCTTATATAGTTGAACTAACTTATTTCCATGTAAAGGATATTTTATAAAAAAAGGTATTAAAATTAATTTAAATTACTTATCTCCCGACTTGCTTATTTTTAATACTCCTGTAGTTTTATTCACTATCAATAAAGAATCAATGTTTAAAACAGCTCTCAGGGAATCTAATAAGGTATAATTATTATAATGTTGGTCTACAGAAATACTCATTCTATATTTTCTAGTACCGTTTAACTCTAATATTAAAGATCCGTCTCCTTCAATAAAACCAGAAACATAGTTAGGATCTAAAGGAACACCTGTAAGATGTGTAGGAACAAATAGAGAATTAAAAATTCTTTTTGTATTCATATTGTTAATAAGATCTAAAATAGTCTCTACATTTTTAGATATTGCACTAGAATCGTTTAATGTCTTTTTTTCTAAAATAAGATGAATTCCTTTAGAAAAATCTAAAAAGTCCAAATACTTTGTTCCTCTTAAAGGATACTTAGAAAAATGAGGTATAATATATTTAACGACATCCTGAATACTTGTCACAGAATATTTACAAGTACCTTTTTTTTTCGTTAAAGGAAATATTTCCGCAGCCAAAAAAGTTTTTGATTTTTACCATTAGATCCTGATCTCTTTTTAGCATTTCAATCGTAAAAGCTATATTGAAAGCTGTTTTTTTTCTATAATCTTTATACATAGAAAAATACCCCTCACCTTCTACAAGTCCTGTAACAAACCAAGGGTTGACAGATAAATAAGCTAAGGAAGAATCTAAAGGATAATCCGAAAAATGCAAAACTTTTTTTTATAATTTAAAGAATTGGACTATCTCTTCCAAAACCTTTATATAATTTTAAATAAATAGTATAAATCATATAAGTCTTTAACTAACGAATTAATTAAAGTAATAATAAAAAATAAAAAAAGTAAAAAAGATTCTTTAAAGAAGACCAGAAAAAGGGGGTAACTAATTTTTATTATTCCATTTTTTTAAAAATCTTTCCCACATTTTATAATTCATAGACAAACTATTAGTATCCCTATAAACTTTAGAATCATTTAATTCATGAAATTCTTTTATTAAATAAGTTCTATGTCTTTTAATTGTTTTAGGAGGAAAATTTAAAAAATAATCATATAAATTTAAATGCAATAGCTTAGAATTAGCTTTCCAAAAATAACAACCATTATTTGTTTTATCAAAATAGATTTTACCACCTATATTTAATAAAAATTCGATATTACACCTGCTCTTATTAGCTATGCTTATTGTTAATTGATATTTGAAAGTATCTTTAAACTTGTGTAAATAAAAGTTAATAGTTCCGTCAGAGTCTAATAAACCACTGAGATAAGCAGAATCTATAGTAGGTGAAACGGAATCTTTGATGGGTATATTTAAAGCGAAACAAGCTTTATGCAATTGTGCGAGTCGAATATTATTAATTATTAAACCATTTAAACAATTAATTATATTAATAACTGTTTCTCTTTTTTTAGTTCTATACCTTACAGCTTTCATTCCAGCTCTAGCATGAACATTGCCTCCAAATTTATTTTGAATAATTCGTAAGACTCTTTCATCACAACTAGGCAGTGTCATTTCAAACCCCACATTTCCTGATTTGTTCACAGAAATATAACCATCTCCATCTGTTATTCCAGCAAACCATTGCTTAAATTTTAAGCTTATTTCTTTATTATGATTATCTTTAACCTTCGTATTTGCAATTAAATTTTTAGCTAAAGATTGCTTTAAATTGTTAATTTGTGTTGAATTATCTTTATAAAAAGGCTTAGTAGCCATTTGTTGAAACCCTTGTCTTTTTTTTAAAGGATTTAAGATTATTTTATTTTTTATTTTATTTTTATGTGTGCATATAGTCTCTGAAATTCCTACTCGTAATAAAATCAAACTAAATTTATCTAGGTATAAATCATAATTTAATAAATCTAAATAAATAAAGCCTCTCATAATTACTAAAACCCAAAAAAGATTAATAGTAAAAAGAGTCAAATATAATATAACTTTGGTTATCTGCTGATTATATACTCTATAATAGTATCTTACTATATTGGGAAATAATCTAAAACTAAAAACCAAAGAAACGAAATCTCTAAATTTATTAACATTAAAAATTAAATCACTTACAAATATAGTTCTATTATAAATTTTAACTAAATTTAATTTTAGTATATACTTCCAGCTTATAGCACATTTATTAATAATATTGACTATTAAAAATATTATAAAAGGCCACAGTTGACCTAAAACGTTAGGGTAAAAAAATACCATAATAGATAATGCTAAGAAGAATGCAAAGATAGTTACTAAATCATTGAACTAAGACATACTCCCATTTTTATTATTATTAATTTTGTGGGTTGGCATGGCTCGTCACCGAACCGGACGGGATACTTTCGTAATCATACGGCTCTCCATCCTAAATTTGTTTGTTCATCTTTATTACCTTTCTTGGTTTGAGAATAATTTGTTTAACACTATGCTGAGTCTTGTGACAATCCCGACAAACGGGAATTAGTTTTAGCTGTTTTTTAGACATTAAATAGTCTAATGTACCTTTATTTTTGTGTAGGAGCTGTATTTTTTGGCACGGTTGTGATGGATTTCTGTCTTTGTATGGATGGTTTTCTTTTAGATTTTGTGGTTGCTACCACATCTCGATCTACACAGGCTAATTTATCTAATTTCGCTAGAGATAGGTCTGAAGTGTACAGTGCTTGTATATTAGTATTGACACTATAGGGCTTAAATTTCCAAATATTCAATCGGGGTTTGTATAATTTAGTTATTAAGGTTGGTTTATTATTTACATCTCTTTTGTTATGATCATAAAGCGATATCTCAGGACCAAATTTCTTAATAACTTGGGCTCTGGAGTTTAAACTAAATTTGTGAGCTAGTGTTCTAAGCACCACGTCCTTAATGACATAGTAAATATAGGAACAAAGTTTACCTTTATTTAAAGCAAATGAGTAGTAGTTCTCATAAACCCTAATAATAGAGTTTGCTAAAGTTATTATTTGTCTAGTTTCAAGGCTTAACCAGCTATTTATGGAGATTCCTCGATGGTTAGACATTAGTCCAGCTTCTATCAGTTGCTTATAGATTCTATCCATAGGAGCATTTAGAATTAAAAAACCGGAGTTTATCTTTAATATACCTTTTCTGTGTAGGTTATAGTTTATTGCTTTGGAATGTGAGATATTTGTACCTAAGAACATAGCGTTTTCTTTGTAGGTATTGGTAATTTTTGTTTTAGTAGGAGAAACCGTTAGACCAAGTTCCTTTAATAAAATGGTTACCTTTACTAGAATGTTTTTGGTTTCAGAGTAACTTCCGTTGACTGCAATGATCCATTCTTCCGCATATCGAATATACATTAGCTTCCTGTTTCAAGAGCCATTAAATTTGTTAAAGTTGTTTTTCATATCCGCTGCAAGTTGTATAACTCTTTTAAAATCTCCTTCTCTTTTGGCCTTAGTTATCTGCCATTGTAATTTTCTTAATATAGGTTGTTGTCTTCCGGAAATATCGAAATCGGTTTTAAGGTTTTCCACAAATTCATCTAATTGATGTAGATAAATATTGGCCAGAATTGGACTTAAAATGGATCCTTGTGGAGTACCTACTATATCATATATAGCCCTATTATCTTGAATATTGCCATTGCTGAACCCTGCTTTTAGGTACTTTCTTATAAGTTGAATAAATCTTTGGTCTTTTATTTTTGTAGAAAGGAGCACCATTAATTTATCATGAGGGATTTTATCCTCAGCATAGTATCCTTTTAGATTTCCCTCAATCCACCAAGCACAACCTTTAAATTTACTGAATACGTATTTAAGTGCTGTATGGCAACTTAATTTGGGTCTAAATCCAAACGAGGTCTCCTTAAAAATTGGCTCATATATGGATTCAAGAACAATACGTATTATTTCTTGGACTAACTTATCTCGAGTATCTCCTATAGTTAAGGGTATTTTACCACCACTAGCCTTATTGATCATTATTCTTATACCTGGAGAAAATGAAAATGCTTCTGATTTAAGTTCGGATATAAGGGCTTCTATAAAATAGGTAAAATTAATATCCCTAGGAAATGAAACTGGTGAGATACAAGGGGTCATATTGTCCGGTTTAGAATTTAATCTATTGTAAGCCATAAGGTACATATCTTTGTTAAGAATAAAGGTCTTGTACAAGTCTCTATCAATAGGTAAATTAGGATATTCTTTAGATCGTTCGTGAAGATCTCTCAGCCTCGACAGTACATTTATTGAACTTCCTGTTCCTGTACTGTGTTCTCTGATAAAATTTAGGATTGGGCTACTTCGCAGTGACGTAGTTAGCGTGCTTCTAGTACCGTTAAGTACTCCGTATCGATAATCGACTGCTACTCCTAACCCTCTTACCGCATAGCTGTTACTAGCCTTAGCGGGACCCGAATTTATATGGCTACGTGAGCATTTAGACTTAGGTTTTCCGTTCATTTTCTTTATTGTACTTTTTGTACAACTCCCCAAACTATGTGTGAATTCGGAGTCTTTAAAGCCTACTCTGAATATAGATTGGATTATCTCTTTGCAGCTAAGATAACCACCTTTATGAGGGTGAAATGAAAATTGGAATTTGGGCAGTTTAGCTCTAACCTTATCTAATTGAACTGATCTTCTGAACGCTAGCTGATTTGCATTTTCGAAGACCTTTTGCATACAGGCTCTGTTCAGCACCAGGTTTCCCTCAGTACCTAAGTATGTCGTTCTAGATTCTCTCACACATAATCTCCCTTGCTCAGCCCAGGGGCTAGGGTGCGTAACCATACCGAATCGGCGCAATTTAAATATAAAGTAAGGATGCATTGCATATCTATCTCCACTTGCAGTTACCCCATTAGGATTTCCTGATCCGTGTTCATGTAGCAAGTTATATTGCTAATCAATATTTAATTTATATAACATATCCTTATGAATATAATCAATAACTAAATCAATAACTAAAGACATTTGATTTTTGTAAATATACAAAGTATATTGTGACTTTTCTTTATTAAAACTATTAATTGTTGCTTTTAAAGAAAAATTTGTATCTAACGCTTTAATTAATAAATTTAATTCTTCTAAAGAAAAAGAATGAGTATTTAATCTTAGACCGGATCAGGTAAAACTCAAATCATCCAGAATCCAGTAGGCTAAACTAACTGGAGTTAAAAGACTTGCTATGTTATTTGGAATTATTTTTTTCCTTCAAAATAAAAAGATTCATATAATTCGTTCAAACAAGGAAGAGCTAAAGTAGAAAAACTTAGATTATATCTCTCTTTTCCTGTTTTCTTATCTATAACTTTTGAGACTGAAGGAGGAGTTAATACAAATTCTTGATATAAACTATATAAATGTAATAAATACGAAGCATTTATAGAACCCTGTCTAAATACAATTCTTACATTTGATTTATCAGAAAATCTTATCATAGGAACATCTCCTAATTTATTAACTAGTAATACTTGTTTTAATTAAGAATCTAATTCGAATTTTGATCTTTCATTTTTATTCATTCTTTTTAAAGAGTTACTTATGTGTAAAAATCTATTTATAGGTAATATTGATTTATGCAATAATTTTTATAATTTTCATTATAAATTGAACTATATCTTCACCTTAAACTTATGAGGTGTCAAGCTTGTAGTCTCTGAGGTTCCTACACATATATTAAATATACCCTAAAATAATTTAGTTACCTGCTGATTGTCCATTGCAATATACTTAAATTTATTACCTTTAAGGTATTTAAGCCTTTAGGAGTTTCCAGCATATAGCTTGAGTCTATTTATATTATCTCTAATATATAGGCCCTACATTTGAGCAATTAAATGAGCAACTGATAAAGCAGCTAATAAGAAAGGTAATAAATAATGTAGAGAGAAGAATCTATTCAGAGTGGCATTACTTATACTGAATCCGCCTCATATCACAAAATATTAACAATATAGTATTTAATTATATTTTCATTATCTCACGACAATGTTTAGACTATGTATTCATCCGATATCTAAATAAGTTTAAAAAATTGGATGTGGGGTTATCGTGTTGAGCTTATTGTTAGTAGTACTCACTCATTAGTCGTTGAACGTTCTTGAAACCTATTTGGATTTACTGATTCAAGCTTCGTTGCAAATTTTCTTAATTATCTTATATCTTATATCTTATATAGATAGTTGCTGGAAATGCCAGGTATATAGATGTTACTATCATTAAGAAGTCCTTGCAATTTACCCCATTTGACAGTAAAACATTACTGTTTTAAGGAGCCGATCTTCACAGAATTAAAGTAAATATACATAAATATTATTTAGGAAGAAAAATTAAGATTTTTGTATCTATAACTATTTTTTATACTTGTTATACATTTTTAATTTTTATTTTAAATTAAGCCAATTAAAGGACTAAACCTGAAAACGACACAAAATTAATTACAGTTTGTATATCTGTTTTAGAGTTAACAGAAAATTGAGCATATTTACCATTTTCAATTGAAATATTTATATTAATTTTAATCAATAGTTTGAAAACTTAAAATAATTGAACGTGAATTCTTTGTTTTAATTGCATTATTTTTTTTTATATAAAAAGCATTTGTAAAAACTACTAAACTATTAAACTATTTTTGGTTTAAACAAAAAACACAGCCGGGCCCCACACAAAAAAGCTAAACTAAAGTATTCTGATGCTGTTTTAGGTAATTAAAAATTGTAGGTAACTTATTATAATGAGATATTCAATTAAAAAGTTTTAAATCATTTTTAAATATAAGCACAGCTAGATAAAATTGAGCTCTTTTAATAAAAACTCTCTAAGTATATAAATATATATTTTGATGAATTAATATTGGAAAAATAACTTATTGTAAGTCTGTTTTACTAATAACTAATTTAAAATTAAATTGGATTTTTTATCTATATAGTTGTATTTTGCCTTTTTTTAATACTGGGTAATTATAATTTAAACTAGAAATATCTTCTAAATTTAAAAAAATAATTAATTTGATACCTATAGTAAAAATCCTTTAGTACTTTGACTTATTTTAATTTAAACTTATCCTGCTAAATCTATGAAAACAAATAACAAAGCTATAAACTTTTTAGTTAGGGCTTTTTTATCGTAGCATCTTAATTTTCTTCCTTTTTTTAATTTTTTATGCTTGATGCTTGATGCTTGATGATTGTGTACTAACTGTTCCGATTGTTGCTAATACAGGAAAATTATTTAACTAATATACTAAGCAACTACATAATTCTGTGGTTTATGTTGACTCTACTAAATCTTGTCCAAAGACTGGTATAGCACTTAATAAATTTGTAATTACTGTTGCCAAATCTTTAATTTGCTTATTCTAGCTTTGTATTAAGCTTAAATGTTTAAAACAAGCAAACCATGTACAATATACTTATTTTAATTTTTAACAAAATTAATTGTAATTTAATACAGTATAAAGCCTTGTGTTTTATTTAATAAGTTATAGCGCTGACTATAATTTTTTAATTAATTAAAAAGATCCCGACTGTACATTAAGCATCATTTCAGATACCCACCGATGATCCAGTCTGTAGCGATAATTTACTCTACCGACGGTATTAATGCTAAACAAACATTTTTTACCTGTTTTCATCAGTATTGCTATATGGCTAAATCTATAAATTTTTAGTAAAAATTGCTTTATATAAGACCATATAACTATATATAATATTTTTTATTTTTATTTTTTGTGTTTTGTTTTGTTTTCATTTCAGGTATAATCTACGGATAAACTATTTTTATAATATCATTAATTAATTCTTTCCAAATATAAATAATGTATTGATCATTACTTCCCGCTGATTGAACTGAAGCTTTAAGGTTAAAGTTATTATTTAAAGCTTTTACTAGAATTAAACATTCATTATAGGAAAAAGAATTAGTAGAAAATTTTAAACCTTTTCCTACTTTACAACCATCATCCATGATCCAAATTGCTAAAGCTAATGGACTTAAATATTCTGCTATATTTGCCGGAACTTGTTTAATGTTATTTTTGTACCATAAATTTTGTATCCAATTAAAACTTGTGTAAGTTCAAGTTCTAAATCTAACTATTTGTCTTAATTGACCTTTTTGCCTAATCTACTTGTTATAACAGGTATTTTAGGATTACAATAACCTAAATTAGAAAAAAGTTTGTGTAAATAATAAAGATATTCAACATGAACAGCTTCTTGATAAAAATGAATTCTTGTCCCTAGTTAGGCTCCTCTTGTTTAACCCTGACCATCTCCAAGAAGAGATCCCGATCCAAATATTATTCCTATAGATAAAACATTTTTATTCTGCGGACCAATTCTTAAAATACCTTTAAGTCTACTTACTTTTTAAGTAATATCAAAATCAAGAGAAAGTATAAGTACTAAAGAAAATAAAAATAAAATATATTATATATTTGGGGCTTAATATGTAAACCCCATAGACTCCATATCTTGCCGAACTTCGATCTTTGTCTTATGCTTTCCAGGTGTATTGTTAAATATTTACGAATTGATGACCTACTCCTAGGAGTTGTAAGGCTAAAAGTAGCACTAGGAGGGTCAACTGTTCTTCGCGCGTTTCGCTAAACTGTAATTGCATAAGATGGCTCTTTAATCAAAAAAGGATATTTTTGTGTGTCACTGTGGTACAGATACTGAGCTAGATCCGTGCTGTTCGTATAACGCCCCCTTTCGGGGGCTATTGGACTATATCTTGCGCTATTGAAATATCTCCCGTGCGTATTTGCATTGGTGTGTAATGATGTCAGGAAAAAGAAAAAGATCCCATCCTATAGAGGGTATATAAGATTATATAATTCTAGGCTAATCTTAGTTAGAGTACCGGAAGACTCATAAACCGTTTTCGAAGAGCCCTGAACGTTTTCTTTTTATTTATAGAAGCCTATCTAAAAGGTAGGTATTATCAGTTTCCAGCTCCCTTGGTAGGGATCATTATACGAATTGATACGCTATTTTTAAGGGATTATTCGCTTATGACATATGGGTTCCAAACCATACCGTTTCAATAACGTGCTACCATTTAGTCTCTGCTCTTTTCCAGAGAGTGTGCTGAAGGCTTTTCTTTTGGGGTGTATCGATTAACGACATACCTTACTAGGATAAAAATTAGGACGACAGGTATGTTCCATTAACAAGTCCACTCTTGTGGTTTAGATCCGCGAAGGTCCATTTAGCGTTCCCGCTTATCTTTCAAGTTATTACTTATCTATTAGACATTACTCTAGGAGGTGCAGCTTACCGATTTGCAGGTTACTGTTTTGTATTGAAAGCTTTAGGAGTTGCCCGGAATTTGATAGCATTAGATTATATAACCCTGTGCACTAGGCAGGGCTTTCAATCTGTCCCATAGGTAATACATACTACTTTCATTTTTATTTTAAAATTTTTTCAAAATGATAGAATAACTTTGAATTCGTATATTCTATTAACTGAAGTTAGTTTAAATTTCAAGTTAAAAGTTTCGACTGTACATTAAGCATCATTTCAGACACCCACTAGTGACCCAGTCTGTAGCGATCATCTAGATAACCGACGATCTCTGATTAAAATCCTTTGATCGTTTTCACTAATATTGCCAACTTATTATAAAAATAAGCCAATTATTTTGTCAAATTATTGCACTTTAAGGTCTACTTTCTTCTAGAAGTTACATAGACTTTTAAACTTGTGTGACTATGATTTAATAAAATTTTATTTTTTTGTTTTTATTTTAAAATCCATTGTCTTTTTAGTATTTTGTTTTTTCTCAGTTTTTAAACATCTACTTATTGTTTTTAAACTAGAATTTAAAATTTTAGCTGCTTCTGTTAAACTATTATATTCTCCATACATAGTGCCATTTAAATTAAATACTAATAAAGGTTTAGAACTTTTTGTTTTATTTTTTTTCCTTATTCTTATTTAAGCCAGATAAGGAATATTTATAAGTTTCTTTTTTTAAAGCCTTATCTTTCATTTTGTTAATAGTTTCTTGAGATAATATTTTACCTTTATTTAATTCACCTATTTTTAATCTTCTTTATAAACTATAATTAGATTTCATTTTGATTCTAGATATCTCAGTATGTTTATGTTTATAACCCCGCAGGCTCAAATTATTACCAGCTTCTGTTAATATATTATAATTAGGTAATAATGATTTTAAATAAAAATCTTCTAAATCTAACAACTGTTTATTATTAACTGGATTTACAATTTTTTCGGCAGGTAGAAATATTTCTAAAACTAAAAAAGCAATATTAGATAATTTATATATTTTAACTGCTATTTTGACTTTTGGACTTCCTCCCTTGAAATAATTTAAATGTTTAGAAAATCTATTATACAGGATCCTTTGATTTGTAGAAGCTGAACCAATATAATATTATAAAGTTAATTTATTAAGAATCAAATAAATACCCCGCCAGGCTCCTAATTTGTTTTATTTCTTCTTTAATTTTTGTTCTATTTTTTTCTAAATATAAATTTTAAGAAACATATACTGGATTTATATTTTATCTTTAATAAAATTATTTATTTTACCTGATATTATTAGTGTGCGGTAGCAACTATGGCAGGATAAATTACTTAAATTAGGTAAATTTTTTTTAAAAAGCCAAAAAAGAACAGCTTCTAAATTATTAATTAAAATAATATCATTATTAAACCATTTTGGGCTATGTTCGTAACCCAAGAAAGCGGTCAAAGGTTTCCCACTATACATACTTATTTAAAGTAAAATCTTGTATTAATGAGCCTGTACTCTATCAAATTATTAATCCCCAATCAATATAGATCTTTCTAATAATCATCAATTAGAGCCTTGTGTAATTAATTATTAATTAAAACCTTTCGACTGTACATTAAGCATCATTTCAGACACCCACTAGTGACCCAGTCTGTAGCGATCATGTTTACAACCGACGGTCTTGAAACAGATTTAATTTTTTTGACCGTTTTCACTAGTATAGCCAGTTTAAAACCAATACCTCTGTCAAGGTATTCAAATACTTCTATACCAAATCTTTATAAAACAATTTACGATTTGCCCTAGTATCTGGACTTTGTAAAATATGAAACCCTGCTTTCGCAGGCAATTATAGAAAACTTTTTTTATTAATAACCCTATAATTTATATACCATCTCGGTAATAAAATGAGGCCCTACTAATTAAGCTAATCTAGGCATATAATTTTTCCATATATATAAATATAGCCACTATCACTGATTAGTTTTACCAGATTTTATGACACTAGTTTTAAGATGAAACTTTTTTTGTTTGTTTTTTTACGTTAAAGCCAAAAATTTACACTCTTCAATAGTAAAACTATTTTAGGTATAAAAATACCTTGACCTTTTTGATCTTAACCATCTTGCATCTTTCTGCTATATGTTAAGGGTAGTACTACATTGAATAGAATAGAATATACAAGTCCACCGTGTTGGGATGAAAGTTAAAATTATACTTTTTTAAGTTAATTAATTATCACTTATTAAATATTTTTCTTTGTATAAATTAGTACTGTTTAAATAGCTACTTTTGTAATCGTATTTCTAGAAATTTTAAAATTTAAAGCTTTGACTAGAAAAAGTTAAATTTAATCCAGTTTTTATATCAGTAAATACTACTTTCTTACTTTTCGTTAAACGATTAAAATTTGAAGTTCCTTCACTAAGCTTAGCTCTAAATTCTTTTTGAAAGAGTTTTGAATTTAAATCAGATAAGTGTTTTTTCAACTTTAACTTTTGTTCAGGAGTACTAATCTTATTTTTAATTTTATTATAAGTTTTCACATAATGTTTAAATCCTAAATTTGTTCCTGCAAAATATAAAATATTATATTCAGTTTAAAAAAGATCTATATAATACTGCTCTCTTTCAATTAATAAATTGACATCACATTATTCTAAAATTTCCAATTTAAACGAAGAATATCCATTCTTTAATAAAGATTTATTTATTAACATATTTCTATTAGGATCTATTAAATAGTTATAGTTAAAATAATTTAAAAATCTTTTATTTAATTTACTACTTGATCCTATATAACTCTTTCCGTTTGTTATATTTGTCCATCTATAAATGGCTGATTTACCTTTATTATCTTTAATTATAATTTTTCTATTAATATCTGTAGATAAATTATTATAAATTACAATAGGTATGAATAAATCAGAAACAAAAATTTTTCTCTAAGTTGTTAGAGATTTGAACAAAACTTGATAAATAATCAGAATGTATCACAAATGAAAATTCAAGAGGCATATGTGGTGCGATAATTTTACTTAACTTTAAAAAAATTATTTATAATAAAATTAAAATTTTCGTTATTATTAGAGTAAACAAAAGATTCAATATTATATTTACTTAATAAAATTTCTTTAATAATATTTATTTCTGAAATATTCATTATTTTAGTGTTAATTATCAATGCATTTTTTTCTAATGCATAAGGATATCCTGATTGCATGATTCAATGTGCTAATCCTTTGGGTGTTAAATATTTCGTTATAAATCATGGAACTTTTTTATTTTATTTTCACCTTTATCATTAGTATAAAAAGATTCGTAAATTCAATTAAAACTAGTAAACGAAAAAAGAGTCAGTCTATAATTAGACATTAGAAAAAAAAATCGATTTTCTATTATATTTGCATTATTCAACTTCAACTTTTCTAGGCTGCTGCAGATCCGATCCCTCGCAAAAGCTTACCCTTGGACTATTTTTATTATGGCAATAAGCAATTATTTTGTAACTAGCCACTGTTTTTTCACTAATACAAGAATAGGTCGAGCACAATAACCTATTTTATAAAAATATAAAGTTAAATAATGAATATAAGCAGCATTACTTATACTTTGTTCTATTTGAAATCGAGTACTATTTTTTATCAGAATGTTCCTGGTATACTAACCCAAAAGTTACTAAGCATTCCACAAATAATAAGGTCTAAATTTTTTTTATTCTGAGGACCTATTTTTAAGATAGCTTTAGTTCTAGGTTTGTTAATAGGAAGCATAAAAATTTGTTCTGTAAGTAATACAATAAAAATCATATTTACAATTTGGCCAAAATTCAATGTTAGCCATCATTAAAATTCATCGCACCCAGATTTATCTTGCAACATCTCCTCTTTTTAAAAAGTCAGAGAATAAAATCTTATTTTTTAAAGGTTGTTTTTGTTTTTTTTTTTATCCCAGCTTTCAGAATTTATATACATTTTAATTAGCTTTGCTACCCCTGCAATAGGGTAGGTTTGTATGTTTATATTAAAATTTAACTTTCTTTTTACTACCCTTTTCGGAATTTAACCATTTATTCTATTTTTAATTAATATTTACCTAGAAGTAAAGTATTTTTAGCCAAGGGTGTTTTAATTTTACTTCTTTTCGTTCTATCTTGAAAAAAGAAATCAGCTGCATCAGCAATAAAAATAAAAATTTTACAAAAAGTTCCGTTAATATAAGCAGTAAATTTTAATGATTTAGCGTTATTTTTAGACAATTTTATCCTTGTTTCTTCGTAAACTTTTCTAGTTAATGCAGCCTTTTTCATTAATTCTCTAGTTTTTTCTTAAACTTTTTTTACTTAACTGTAAAGCTCTAAATTTACTAATTCTATCTTTATTATTAATAATAGACAGTCTCAATTTCTCTCTAGATCTAAGGGTCCAAATTAAATTCCAATTCCAATTAATTACTAAACCAGCAGTTTTTAAAATATTATAAATTGGTTTCAATAAATCCATATATTTTTGTTCCAAACTTAGTAATGTGTTTTTACAATTAAGTTTATCAGCAGAAACAGTATCAATAACGATAAAAGAAAAATTTTGAATTCCATATTTTTTTATAGACCTATTAACTAATTTACTTCCACCTTTAGCTATATAAAGATGAGCTCTAAATCTTTTGTACATCCCGGCTAAACTAGCACTCCCTACATACATATTACCATTAAAAAGATTAATACAAATGTAAACTCCAGAGATACTATTTTTAGTTTTTTTAATACCACCTTTATTCCCGCCAAATGCTTAAATATATGCAGGTTTTGGTAGATTCTTTTAATAAATAAATTTACTAAGACTAGCGCTAGGAAACGTACAAATCCTAAACTCAATAAAGTATTAAAATCGTAATTTAAAGATTCGTTTGTAACATACTTTAATATTTTCATTGTAAGAGTAATAATCGGATAAGTAAATCCCGAAACAATTAATAAGCTACGCACTCAGATTTATCAAATACAATATAGTATATATATTATATATAATAACTGTTGCGGCTGGATTAAAAACACACACAAAATCGCGATAAATAAGATTATTTTATTTAACCTACCTCCGCTAAGTTTAGATATAGGTATAAAGATATTGTTTAGAAAGGATTCTGGTTTAAGTTATTTCTTTCGAAAACTATTAGAGTATACCTTAATTGCAATGGTATGTTGCATCAACTACCGTCTACTCGTTGCTCTTTTACAGGCAATATACCTGATTTAGATCCGCGATCACCCATTTCAGTTTCCTTCATCTCTAGTGATGTTACCATACTGTGATAATTACTCACACCAGCCTTTATTTCCTTGGTTACTAGAGCTTTAGGGCTTCCCCGGAGTTTGGCAGTTTAACCCCTATAAGTGTTTCCCCATAACACTAGGCGAGGATAATGACTCCTATTGTCCATACTAATACTCTTGGAGATTTATATGATGAACTAAGTACTACAGGCCCTTAAGGTCTTATAGCCTCTTTCCCGAACCCCGCTGGATATTTTCACATCACGAGGCTCTCCACCAATATTTTCTATTAAGACTTATTGTTACGATGTTTCTCCATATGGCAACCTCTACATAAAGGTATTTGTTTTCTATTTTTCTTTGCCATTAATCTATCAACAATGCTAACTTTTGGGTTAAGATCTTTCATTTTCCTAATATGATGCATCTCCACTCGATAATCCGACCCACACACTTGGCACACCAGAACTTGTAAAGAAGCAGGAGATATGCTAACGATATTGGTGGATTTAACGGTAGGATCTACATTAGTTTTAAAATTTAACGTCATTTTATAACTGGGTTTGATGAAAGGTAGAGCCTTCTCATTCTTTTTTGATGATGGGGCACTCAGACTCTTTCCAAATTTTTTATAAACTTGTGCCATAGTATTCAAACTATATTTTGCTGCTAATAATTTACAACAAGAAGCTTTTAACATGAATAAGACTCTAGACGTTAAGGGACCATAGTTATTAACAAAAGAATAGTAATTCAAGTATTCTCTAACCACTGAGTTGTATAAGCTAATAATAGTTCGGTGATCGTTATACATCCATATGAATTTAGGAGAAGATATATTGTTTTTCATAAACCCTTGTCTATGAAATCTGGCTACGATATTTTGTATAGGAGCTTGAAATCTTAATTGAAGACCTTGTCTTTTAGACCTATTATATTTGTTCATAATGTAGTAAGTATTTTGATTAGACCTCGTCAGATGCACTCCTAAGAATAAAACTTTGTCTTTGTAAAGGCTAGTAATTTTAGTTTTGCTTAGACTTAATTTCAGTTTGATACTCTCACAAAATTTGTCTACTCTAGATTTTATTTTCAAGGCTTCATTATAGGACCCTCTGATTCCTATTATTCAATCATCGGCATATCTGACATATACTAATCTTTTATAATTAGGATCTGAATAATCAGTATACGCTATCTTTCTCATTCTGTTCATAACCTCTCTTATTTGTTTTATATCTTTGTGATATACGGCCCTTCTGTATTCAGCTCTTATCTTTGTATATTCTTTGGATGTTCCTGGTTTGTCTCCCTTATCGAACTCAACCTTAAGCTTTTGTATAAATACGTCTAATTGATGTAAAAATATGTTGGCTAATATTGGGCTTATTATGGAACCTTGAGGAGTTTCAACGATATTTGCGCTAAGAACCTTAAATTCAAAATAACCGGCTTTCAAGGCTTTTCTAATTAAATTAGTGAATCTTCTATCAAGAATCTTTGATTCTATTATATTCATTAACAGTTTATGATCAATAGAGTCAAAACATTTTTCAAAGTCTCCTTCTATAACTCATGCCACAGATGGAAAAGATTTTCTCACATCTTTTAAGGCAGTATGGCAACTTCGGTTGGGTCTGAAGCCATGTGAATTGTCCACAAAAAGTGGTTCAAAAATTGCTTCAAGAATCATCTTAATAGCTTGTTGCACTATCTTGTCTCTTGGGGACGCTATAGTTAAAGGTCTTAACTCTCCACTAGCTTTAGGAATGTTCACCCGTCTGCTCGGTTTGAATTCAAAAGATTCATTTTTTAAGCTTTCGCTAATATTTAATAAAACTTCATGACTCATCCCGTCCAAAGTTTCTGGTACTATCCCTGGGCTCAGGTTACCCGCTTTACTTTTTAATAAACTATAGGCTTGATTTAATAGAACTACGTTATATACCATAGAATGTAAATTTGCATTTATCGTATGATTAGGCCTATTTTCACTTCTAAGTCTTAACTTATCTAATCTAGACATTACGTCAGTTGCACCAGATGTACTGTAACGTCTTACTGTATTAGATTTTTTGTTGGCTGTAACACTTCAAGTAAATTCCCCTACTATTGTTACTCTGTTACCATAGAAATTGCTTTCCTTAGGCAATCCCGTGGTGCACTTTATTGTTCGAACATATTCCTTAGGTTGCAAATTCTTGTCTTTTAATGTGATTATTTCACATCTTGTAGTAACGGGTTGATTGGAATGATATTCATCCACTCATTCCTTCGTACTAATTGTCCTTTCCCCGTAATGACAATATCCTATACTTGAGATCAATAGACAATTTGCTTCAAGCAGTCTAGCTTTAACCATAGAATAAATAGCTTGCGACTCTATGTTTACTTTTCGGGTTAGTAACTGTAGTCACTTTAATAGAGATGCTATGTTCAGCCTTCAGTTTTCCATCCGACCTAACTCTATTGCTATTATCAAAATCAACCGCCGATAGAAGTTTTCTAGCTTCACGACAACAAAACGCCAGCACGGCGCACAAGAATAGTATAAACCTCTTCCAATATGCAATAATTATTTTTGAATACTAAATGTACACTGAAAGTTTTTAAGCTTGCTTATTCATGTGTTATATAAGCTACAAGTGTACTATATAATTTTCAAAAAAAGTAATACGCCTTTTACCTCCCATCCTGGTTGTAAAATTGTTGACTAAAACAATGGCTAATATTACTTCTTAACCTCTCAGTTAAGTTAAGACTATTTCTTTATCTATAATAACCTTAATTTAAACTACTATCTTAAAGAATTAAATTTATTTTTAGAATGTTAGCGTATAGTCGTTGAGGGGTTTATATTAAATTTAAGTTATTTATAAACTTCCCTGCTGATTGCCCAATCTGTCAAATTTTCACTTATTCGCTAAAATTAAAAACATAACTAAATTTAGTTTAGTATTGAAAGCTCTAAGGGTTTTCCAGCAAATAGCTAATTACTGTTTAAATAATTGAGTAGATATTCATATAAACAGGCCCAATAAATTAAAATGACAACTTATACTATTTCTAGTTCTAAGTTTAACCTATTTTGTCGCTTCGCTATCGCTATACTTATATTTATTAGCGCAGCTAGGTTAAGAAAAAATGTATAACCATCTTTGGGTGGAAACACCTTTCCAGTGTCAATATAGTTCCTAATACTAGAAACAGAGTATAAGCCAATAGCTTTAACTCCTTCTCTATAACGACTAAATGAAGATCCTGGTATTTCTTTTCCCTATTTGTAATTATGTAAATTATAACCTTTTTTGCTGCCTTGTGTAATGGTATACTCTTTATTAAAATATATTATCCCTAAATGGAGGTTGTATTTCCAAAAGACTTGCTCTATATCTAAATTTTCAATACTATTTGAGAAATATCTCTTAGAATTCATATTATTAGATAATTTTATTTAAATAGCCCTTACCTTTAGATATATTATTATAACCATGAATGATTTAAAATAGCCCTACACTCCAGTAACATTTTTTAATTTCTACCCCTTTTCTACTTAAGAATACTCAATTTTTGAAACAAAAAATATATTGAAAAAGAACATCTGTATCAGAAATAGTTAAATTGATAAGCCTTATTATTAAATTTTCCAGCTATTGTAAAAATAGGTTGAGGAGCTATAAATAGATCATTTAAAATAGGAGCCCTTTTTATATTTTTTTATATATATAGATATGGCTTCTAGTACTTTTTATCTTTTTGAGTAATTGTAAATATAGCTCTACTATTAGTAAAATAAAAGCTATCATCTCCTACCCCTAAAACCCAATCATTAGAAATCATTAAATAAGATATTTTATACCCATCAAAATTAGTTCTATTTCTATTTATACTTTCTTTAATTTTTACTATTTTATAGTAAGTTTCAAGTTCTATATATCTAATATAATTTGTTTTAGATACGGCAGAATTTTGTTTGTTTTTAATATTTAATTTTTAATATTTAATAAAACTGCTATTCTTCAATCTCTATAATCTAATTGTTTATGCGTTAATAAAGGGTACTGATCAAATATAGGTAGTAAAACCTCAACAATAAGTTGAAAAGAATAAACAGAAAAAGTACAAGTATTTCCTTTGAAAGAAACAACACCTATAACTAAATTATCTTTAATTAAAACAGCTGAATCATAAATATTTTTATTTTCCAGACCCACTTAATCCACCCTCTATAAACCCTCTTAATTTAAACATAAGATTAATCAACTGTGTGTTTAACAGCTTCTTATATTAAACTAATACTACACTCGAAATAAACGAGGATAAATTATATCTGGTTAAGTTTTGATTTTAAAGCCTTAATTGCACTTTATCCTTCAGGAGTTAAATGTGATTTGGAATTAATTATTAATAGTATTTCTTTTCAAATTAAATAATTAGTGAGCGGTCTATCATATCGTATTGTACATTCTAATCTATACCTAACTATAAGTACATTTATCAATCGAACTACATCTTCTACGGAATAAAAATCAGTGCATATAATCAAACCATGTCGTGACAGTTTTTCATCACCCAGGATAAGATGAGCGAGAGCAACAGGAGTTAAATTATCGTAAATGTTATTTGGTATTAGTTGAATTCCTTTGGGGTAAATTAGAAAATGTAAATAACTAAAACAAGGAAGAGACCGTGTAAAAAATTGTAAACCATAAAATGGTTTTTCTGCTCTAATACCTTTAGTCAAATTAGGATAACTACTACAATAATGGAATAATTCATTAAACACAAAGCATACATAAATCCCTTGAACTAAAAACTGTTTAAAACCTAAACGAGCATTATTCTTTGTAGATGAAGCTATTGTTAACCACCCGTCAAAAAGCAGTAATCCTATAATTACAGAGAATTGGTAAGGAGGTATTTTTATCATTCCACTAATCTGCTTTGTAAATCTTCCTTTACCCACTGAAGACGATAAATTAGTTCCTTATACTACCATTGCTTGGGTAAAAATAGTTGTCGCCTCCGCTAAGCTTAAATGGTTATTTTTAATGCTAAATTGTTTAATGGAGATGATTACGGCATATGCAAATCCTGAGACTCAATTAGAATTTAAATTATTTTCCGCACCAACTAAGTTTGTATTTAAAGTTGAATACTGAGATAAAGTATTTTGAAACATTTGAGTAATTTTAAAACTAAAATTTAATATACTTTCATTGGTGTCTGTATTATGAATGATCCTTCGGCATCAGTAAAACCAACAAACCATTAAATAAATTTGTTATCTGTTTTTTTAGGCTTTTGATTAAAATATTGGTTTAAACACAAATCTAAAGATCTCATTATTTTTAATAAAATTATCTGAAAGAGCTTTTTTAAATAGCAAGACAAAGTTAATTTACATAGTTTTATAGTTTGCTTAGACAAATTTTAATAAAATAGGTTATTGCTAATTATAAATTTATAATAAAGAGCATATAGTGTAGTCAGCCTTTGTTTAGAACTGCTACCCAAACCGTACGTGATAGTTTCCCATCATACGGCTTTCCATGGAGAAGTATTAATGGAATGGATGTTTATAGTTACTTTGTTGAGTTAATAATAAAATATTAGAGGTCTATGGAACATTATAGCTTATTAAAGTTGAAACCTATTTCTTGAAATTACTGTTAAACTGACTAATCCATTTTAGATATGCTGGGTTCAGCTTCCCTCTATGTAGTTAAATATGATGATATTGACATAGTGGTACTTGCTTTCTTTTTTTGTTTGTTTTTTTTGAAAACCCCTTCATTAATTGCATAGGTAGCATTACCTGTTCTTACTTTATTACGAACTTCGGCTACTTTTCTGATGTGGTGCATTTCTACGTTATTTCCACTACCACATATACAACAATTTTTCAATATATTTGATTCTGTCATCCTATTTATATTTACTTAAACTTCTAAAATTGATGACCCCTAAGGCTTTTGTAATTGTGGATAGCCTTCAGCTCAGAAGGAATTTTTAATTGTGTATTAGTCTCTGGATCCCTTAAGTCAAATCCTCATTTTTCGAATGCTTTCTTCATGGTTCTAAGTTTAAACTTAAGAGCCAATGTAAGTGCACATGACTGAAGTAGAATTCAGAACACTCTATGAAGACTGGATCTATTCCCCGCAACAGATTAAGCATTTAAGATACCATTTATTTTGGAGTTATAGAAACTAATAATTGTATAAAAATCGAATAAAACTAAGTTAGTTCTTCCCTTTGCTAAATTTATTCCTTTACTGTTTCTTCTAGCAAAAACCATTGTCTTTTAGCTTTTGGATTATCTTATTGATAGCTGCCTTTATTAATAAACGTAATGGAACTCTACCTTTGTATTTATTATCATAAATAGACTTTGTACCGACCATATGTACACTATTATCTTTGTGTTTATGATTGCCGCCCCCTAAAAAGTGGTAACCATCCATAAGTTTGGTAATAATGGTCTTATCTATACTTAAAGTGGCTTTACATCTATCATGCAGAACCTCTGCGATCTTATTACGAATTTTCTTAGCTTCGTTATAAGTTCCAATTACTAGAAGAACAAAATCATCCGCGTATCTTACATATATCAATCTTTTTTATTGAAAAATAGGGTCCATTGGGTCACCCTTAGTTATAAATCAGTTATACGTTTAAGCATGGCGTCCCTCACCATTTGAGGTGTGGTTGTCTTTCTACGAATGATTTTTGATAATTTATCATATTCAGGGTTGTATCTTCTTATTTTATCCTTCTCAAAGTTTGTTTTCAGTTCTTCCATAACGTATTTATCAAATTCATGAAGTACTACGTTAACAAGAATGGGACTAAGAGGACTTCCTTGTGGTAGACCCATTTTTTTTATCGATTTTTCTAGCTGCTTAGTATCCGGATCGATATAAACAGCACCAAGAATTCTTTTTACAGAAGTTAGAAAATTTACATCTTGTATCTTCTAGGATATAAGTATAATTACAAGATCATGTGGTATAACATCGAAGCATTTTTCAATATCTCCTTATATAACAGGAGTTTCATTTGTAAGGACTGCCCTGTATATATACAACCCTAAGTGTAGTGGAGACAGATCTTTTAGCTCTGAAACCATGACTGACATCTAGAAAGATTTCTTCATAAATTACCTTTAAGATTTCACTCATTAGTAATTGTACGATTTTCTCTACAGGAGATCCAACTCCTAGTGGTCTAATTTTACCAGGTTTGTTCGGTTTCGGTATATTAACAGGAGCTGTCTCACTGGACTAAATTTACCTTTTAATAGACTTTATGAAATTTGGTTAATTTTTTTATCCAATTCCATCTAATGTTTTACCTTCTGTTTCGGCTGACATATTACCTGGATTACTCTTCATTTTTCTATAAACATCGACTAACAAAGTCTGGTTTGCTAGTAACTTACTTATATATATTATATGGTACATTCCATTGTTATCACGGTGTTTTACTTGGAGTAACTTTTTATAGTTATTACTTTCATAACCTTTGTTAACAACTTTCCCACTACCCCACTTCGGGACTCTTTTTGCCCTACTATTGGAGGTTCCGTGTCCGCTTGTATCAGAGGCGGTTACATCCCGTGGTTCTACATGTTTGCTCTTTGAGGATCTGTCCTCAGGTTTTAAGACTTTAGCTGCCTGCACTGATTTGTTATCTTGATTAGATACTGGGATGGCTTCTGTGCAATTACTGTCGTTCTTTGTACCGCCAGCAACTTTATTTTTATAATTACCATCATCAACCTCGTCGGCTTGATCCATCTTCTAAGGGCCATTCGGTGTATCAGGTTTGTTATCCTCAGCATGATCTTTTCCCCCCCACGTAATCGTTCTATGTTTACGCCATTTCATAAAAATATTTCCTGCTACAGCTGGTATCATCTTATTAGGTTTGATATCGCCAGAAATGAAGGGCTCCCATATACCGATATAAATATCGTATGCACATGATAGGAGTAAAACTAAACCACTGTTTTATGCAAACATAAGCTCTCACGGCGCACCAAAAATGAAGAAGAAAGAAGCTACATTAGGTAGGGGTCAGCGTCATACAAGTTATAAACTCTTCTTAACTGCCCTCAGAACCGTACGTGATAGTTTCCCATCATACGGCTCGCACGGTGACATAGACCTATAGATCAGATACAAACATTCATCAGTAAGCATTATGATATTCATTAATAAACTATTTCTTGTAAAAAGCAATTGTCTTCAATTCGAATACAGATAATATACCTGTATTTGCTTGGTAATTTCTTGTTAAGTTAACCACAAAGAGGTACCTGCTTACGTAGATGTGCACCAACTCATTGTGCATAAGAGGCCTTCCCAGTACGCATCAACGCTTTAACGTTCTTAATTTGTCTAACATGATGCATCTCTAGCTCTAATGAGGAACCACATAAGACACACCCATTATCGAAGTCACTAGTAACAGTGAGTTGTTTTGTGAAGAGTACCACTCAATATCTTAGTAGGATTAAATTAAGTTGAAATCTTAGAGTTGTAGAGGTGTTTAACCTTCATTTACTTAGGCACCTTCACCATAACATTCGTCTCCTAATCTGTTAATAGTTTACCAAAACGTTTTAATACTTTAGACACATAATATAACTTAAATTTAAGAGTTAACGTTAAGGCACAATACATAACCAATAACCAGAAAACTCTTCTTAAGCTAGAATAATTAATAGCGATCAAGTAGTAGCTTAAAAGATCTTGGATTTTGTGTTGTTTTATTCTAGAAAAATAATATTGTAAAGTGACTCAGGTTGATAAAATCCCTTTTTGAAGGGTACCCATATAATTAACAAAAGGTATTTGTTCTTCTTGAGAAATTATCTCCTTCAAGTCAGCATTAAAGGATCCTATTATATGGAGCCTATATGTTCCTGTTTATTTATTATTATATACTGGCTGACCGGCTATAAAGCAACTAGCAACCAGGAACTGGGAACCATCAACAGTTTTGACCACAGTAGTTTTGTCCAGGTTTAACTCAAAACCATATTAACAAAGAAACTTACTAATATTATGCCTAATTTTATAGGCTTCATTAAATATACCAATTATTAATATAACAAAATCATCTGCATACCTAGTATATATCATTATTCTTAATTTTTGGGTAAGAGTAATTAGTATAAGCCGTGCTTCTTATTTGCTTAAGTAGTGATAGTCTAACAGCAGGGTCCTTATATTTATATCTACGCTGCGCAAGGCTCTTATAAGCATGATTCTGCTTACGAGTAGAACCATTATTGAAGTTAGAAATATAATCTTCCATAAACTTGTCCAATTTATCCAGTACTATATTAACCAGTAAAGGGTTTAAGATACTACCTTGCGGTTACCGAGTCCGGTATATTTAAGCTTACGTTCATTAAATATGCTAGCTACCTTAAGTGATTTATGTATTAATTCTAAGATATGATGGCACTTGATCGTCTTCTTAAGGATACTCATAATAACATTCTGAGGAATACTCTTAAAACACTGGCTAATATTTCCATTAATCGCAATATTAAAATTACCTTCTTGTAGATAGATAGTCTTCAATGCAGAATTGGTAGATCTGTACGGTCTTAACCCTTGAAACGTTGAGCTAAATGTAGGCTCAATTATGCTCTCTAAGACAATATGAATTGCCTTTTGCACGATTTTTATATCTAGGGGATGCATAGTCGATTTTAAGAGAACGCATATTACCCTCAGATTTAGGTATATAGACCAAAATAATAGGCCTGAATTATCACTTATCCGATTTTAAGGCCTCACCAGTAGTACTGAATCAGGCTTTGCTAATATCATCTAAGGTCTCCTTAACGTTACCTTTAGTCATATTACCCAACTTGTTATTGATAAGCTTGTAAACATATAAGCATTCGAAATAATCTTAATTATTCCATTATATTTACCTTCCGAATCTAAGCATCCGGACAACTGGTTTTGTAATCAAGTATTGACATCAAAGACTTGATCATTGTTCCGTGTCCTAGTCACCCTATCTCCCTTCTTTGCCAACAAACGAGTTGTTGTACACATACTACGAAGACTCCGTCCCCGCATATTACTATTAGCAATAGAGGCGGTTAGATCCCCTGGTTCACATTTACTTGTTTTCAATATTGTACTTAGATGCTTGCTCGCTTTTAAATTATTAATTTAACCCCAACCACCTACAGTTACCTCAAAAACATCCCCACGCATATGCTTGTGTCTCTGGTGGACATTAGCCGACATATTCTGCTTAGGACTAATGGTGCATACTATAACTGGGTCACGAGTATCAAGTTTGTCAACCTCATCATATACAACTCCCAATTTATCTATATCTCGATGTGGCAGTACATCTCATAGATATTTATTCACATCTGCTATACAACCCGGTTGGTTATTAGCCAATCCAGACTGCGATGGAACTGGGTACACAAACAATACGAAATATATCATTGGTAACAATGTGTAAGGAATATTGTCCTGCCAAGTAAAGTGCTCACAGGGCGCACCGTGAGTATATCTAATTAACCATCCACTAGAGATGGAACCCGCCTCGCGGCAAGATCCCCTCAAAGATCCGTGCGTGCAACTCTCACTGCACACGGCTCAATCATGATGCGAGTTTTCTCTGACGATTAGCCTGCCTTGGTGTAGACTATCTGTGATATTTACCCGGCGGCTTTATGTTTCATTTTTTGACATTCATTGTGAATCAGTTCCAGGTTGTTGACCAAATACTACTGTAATACCTTCTAAAGAGATCGTAATAATATGGTGCAAATCTGGTCTTAACTCCATTGTCTGTGCGCTTAGTTGGATTTATCCTCCACAGTAACAGTATGTTCATATACCTCCCTGGTATTTTAAGATCTTTTACTTTAAGTTCCGTCCACTTGTTCTTTCGCTTATTTTTTCGTTGAAATCCTTAAGTTTATTGCTTTTCAGGTGGTAAGCATGGACTCCTCTTAAATCCTTTGGTATTGATATCGAAGCTGCATTTATTATTGGTACGTCGGTAGTACTAACTAAATAATTAAATTTTTCCTTTCCTGATTTATTTTTTATTCTGGAATCCACCTTGCTTATACCTCGAAATATCCATTTTGCTCTTAATCTTTTTTTTAATCCTTTCTTATGTTGAAGAGCTAGGAAATAGCTGTTGATTATCCTTCTTCACCCTCATTTTGGATGTTTCTTCATCGCTCACTTTACACAAAAGTGAAACACTGCTTGCCTTACATACCCTCTAAATTTAGAGGATTGCGACAAGTTATAGTAATCATATCATCCACGTAGAATAGGATTTAATTTAAAAATAAGAGTATAGGCAGTATCATTAGAACTTTTCCTAAATATTTTTCTAAGTTTAGTTATAATGTTATATACTTTCTTTTTTTGAGGGTAAAGTGCTATTCCATCTCTCCCTATTCGCTCTTTAAAAAAATGTTCTCTTACTTTCCATTGTTCCTGATATTTGAATGTGTATCCGAGAAAATCTAGTCCCTCTTTTAGTGTTATGATCTTGGTTTTTTCTTTGGAAAGCTCAAGTCCTCTGTTTTTTAAAAATTTTTCGATTTCAGGCATAATAAAGGTTTTTATTAAATATTTACTTCTAGCGGTGACAACAAAGTCGTCGGCATATCTCACTGTTACTACACCTAGATTAATTTTTACCATTGACCGTAGTCCTTTGGCTTTTAGTTTACTTTTGGTTACCGTGGAGGTTGAGTTTTCAATCACCTTTTCAAGCCCATTTAGCGTAAAATTGATTATAGTAGGTGAAATTATACCTTCCTGTGGGGTATCCAGCTCCCGATCGTGCACACCTTCTCTGCTAAACATATTTGCTTTCATCCATTTTTCTAGGACCTTTTTATGAATACCTGGCAAAGGTAGATTAGTTAATAACCAATCGTGGGAAATATTGTCAAAGAATCCTTTAATATCCGCGTATAGCACATATTTGTCTTCGACGTTAAACCTTGAATAAAACAGCTTTAGAAGATAACCCAAGGCATGTTTTGCGGATCTGTGTTTCCTATACCCATAATTATGATTATCGCTTCTGCATTCAACCAAAGGTTCAAGGATTAAGTTTATTAAACTTTGTAGGCACCGATCTTTAATAGTAGGAATACCCACTGTTCTAGTTTTACCATTAGCTAGGGTTATTTGTACGTTTTTTACCGGTTCATTTTTATAGGTGGCACTTACTGCTAGCTTTTGGATTTCTTTTACCATTGTTAATTTTTCTTGCTCCGAAGAGCTGGCTCTGATAATTTTATTATCAACATCAACTCCAGGTGTCCGACTTTCAGAATTCAAGGTTGTTTTTCTTACCGCTAAAAGTGCAAAATTTAAAGATCGACTAAGGAGGATTTGCATTCTTTGTACTTCTTTACTGTGGAATCCACATTTTTCCGCTATATTCACTAATTCAACTTGTTTTTGGTGTACGTCCTCCAATATGATTATCCATTCCTTAGGGTCTGGTCATTGGATTTTGGTTTTCGTTCTACCTACTTCCCTTTTGAGGCTATCTTGGGTAGAAGTCATAAACTTTCTCGTATTCCTGCAATTTGAACCAATGCTACCTCATGACAATACTGAATTGGGCATACTCAGTCGACCTGGATTAATTTTCCCCTGAATATCTCTTTTACGAGTATCTCAAGAATTACCTTGAGCCTTTGCTTTTTCAGCTATCTTGCCCCCGCCCTTGTCTCTACTTAAGTAGCCGTGAAAGCTTTCCCTAATGTAGAGGTACTTGACACGACCGATCGAACTAAATACTGCCTTTATAAATTCGATTCATCCCTGGTTGGTTTGCTTTGATTTAGTAATTAAATTACTTACCCCTTTCAGGATTATTCGAACTTCTCTAAATACTATGATTTTGAATGAAAATTTGACTTCTTCATGGGCAGTAGTTAAGTCGTACAGGACTTCTGTTAAAAGCTTTTCGGGGTTCCCGTGCTTTACAAACGTACGGCATTCACTAGTTAGGATTAAACCTGTTCAGGTATTGGAAAAGATCTCGGTAATAAAATGCAAACAACCTAACATTTTATATCTAGTATTCCTATGCCATATATTTCCGATGGCAAAACTGACGATGGACCCGTTTTCAAATGGTTCTTAGCTCTCGCTCATCCTTCTAGATCGCCCATCGAACGACTACTTGTTACTTCGGTGTGAAGAAATATCAGCAACTTTCACCTATTCACCAGAACTTCAACCTGGGGCTCGTTGGGCCCAACTTGTCTGGATAATCTAGCCCTTATTTTACCGAGTAGGGCGTTAAATATAATAACTATATTTAAGATACGTTTGCTATCACGTCGAAAATTGTTTACGTCTCTCATGATCATTTATGTTAAAAACATGTCCACTTAATTTGTACTTATTTAATTTTGCTAAGAAAAGAATAAGCAACATTTAAAGTGGTTTAGAGTAAAAAGGCAGTATAACGTACTCCAATGAATTTGCATGTATCTATACTTCGCCTAACAGCTACACTAGTTTTAGATTAACCGATGGTTTAATTAGCTAAAGCAACAGAAGCTTAACTCAATAAAACTCCTTTATCTTATAACCATATAGTTTTTTATTTTTTTGAAAAAGCTTTTCCTATATCTTGGTTTAATATATTAGCTTTTAGTAACAAAGGTATTTCTAAAACTTTGCTAATTTTGGATAGCTGGGACTTTCTTTCAAATTAAGATTAGTAATGTACCGCCCTTTGGTGAAAAACTGAGATATTTTGTAATTGAATACTCGACCTTCAGGTAGATAGAACTAGCCAAATTATGAAGTGTAATAGACATACAAAATCTTCGGCTTTTCGAGTTTGAAATGGTATATTTAGTAAAAAGAACGATAAGTCATCATATAGTGCGTCGATATTAACAATAGATATAACGGATACAGAAGTACGTTTATTTAAAAAAAAATAGCAGTGTGTACATTCGGAACTTTTGTTATTGTACTAAATGTTAAACCTTTAGGTAGTGATTGTAAATAGCTAGATATAGCCTTACATTTATAAAGGAAGCATTGCACCCCTATTTAAAATAGGGACTTAAAATTTTAAAAACCAAATGTTCCTTCCGCTTCTATAAAAACTAATCACCAAACCAAAAAGGGTTTATATTCACTTTTGAAATTAAATCATAAAAAGTTCGACCCTTATTCATTTGAGATATAATACTTTTCACCCAATCTAATTGAGATAAACGTGTAGTTCTAGATTCAGTTAAGAATAATACTACAGTTTTAAACTCAAGTTAATCTAACCATTTGTAGTATATAGATGATATTTATCTAGTAAAGGATTGTTAAAACAAAAAGACTTTTTACTAACTAATAATAAATAAAAAACCTATTTCCATCGACGACTACTCTACATACAAATAAAAAAATTAAGTATGCCATTTTAAGTCATAGCCTATATTATCAATATGAAGTCGTATTCTGAACATTGCTATTAAATAATATTAAATAAATTTGAAAATGTCCTTCACTGTTAATAAATCCTGTTCATCTTATTGAAAGGTGCATTTTATTTTTGCATTGGTGCTGGTTCGTTCTTTTTTAAATAATCCATAAACAAGTGTTATTAGATTCAAATTACTCAACATGTTACCAACCAATTTAAAGGTTGATCGGACTAAATCTTATCTCAATTATTTTAATTATTTGACTAATAATAAAGATCTTCGCGTATAGTCTCTGGGGATGATTATTTGTGTTTCCTGCTGATTGCCCAATCTTTAGGATTGTTACTTAGTTATATATAAATTAACTGTCATCTAAGTACCTTAAGCTCTAAGGGTATTCCAGCATATAGCAAAGTTTTAAGAACACAATAGAGATATTTCATGTTCTAAACTGTTGAAAGCAAAATCTACATGAGCTGTATAGTTGGATCGAATAGCCAAACCATTATTAAATCTCTCATTAGTCAATAATAAAGAGTTTAACTGGCAACGTTTACTCTTCCACCAAACCGTACGTGCAAGTTTCCCCGCATACGGCTTTCCGGATTCTAAACAAATTTTATAAACTTTTTCTAATTTTTTATTCAAGCTAAGTCTATTATATTTACCACTGTTATCTTGGCATATTTTTGGACAAGGGATGCACATAGAAAATGTTTTTCTTCTTACTTCTTAATCTACTCATTATTCTGATTAATGTGGATTTATCCTGAGCTAAAGGTTATTTTTATATGCCTTAGATGGTGCATTTTTATATCTTAGAGCCACCACCTATTAGACAGGTTTTGTTTAAATTATAGCTAGGGTTAGAAATTAAAATAAAGCGGCTAAAGGATCAAAAGGTAATGTGGGTTCGTCATTTGAATCTTTCCATCTACTTATTGTCATGTACTTGCTATTAAGATATTCCGCTCTAAGAGAGATAGGACGATCAAATACTACTATTTGTTGTGTATCTTCTGATTTAACGATTACCTTTATAGGTTTTCCATATTTTTTGAACACCTTATTTAGGGATAACCTATGTTTTGCGCCAAGAGTGTGAGCTAAGGAGTATTCTAGAATATAAATTAATTCATTTAAAGATGTTCGGTCATCTGCTATATTATAGTAGTTCATATATCCTTTTAAAATACTATTGTACCTTTGTACAATTTCGTAATCCGAAAGAAATATAAATTTTCCAAGGTATTTTGGAAAACCTTGTTCATTTGCAAATCCATTTTGAATTAGTTTAGCTTTTAAAACATTTTTTGGAACTATCAATTTAGGCTGACCTGTAGATTTTTTAGACTGACTCTTTAAAACTTTTCCCGCTGTGTTTATTTTTCTACTAGATATAGTTTGGCAGGCTGTATTACATTTAATGTAATAACCTAAAAATTTTGCATATTCAGTACCTAGATGAGTTATTTTTGTTTTGTCTATGGAAAGTTCTAATTTAAGTTTATCTTTAAGAAATATATTGACTTCCTCTGTGATCTTAACCGCTAATTCGTAAGGTCCTTTGACTCCTATAACCCACTCATCTGCATATCTAACATAATGTATTTGACTAATGCTACTGTTAACCGTTGGAATTGTTCTTATTATTTGATTATTTTTGATTCAGCAAGGATTCTTTTTAATAAGTCTTATTTCCTCTGCGCTGATATTTGAGGCTATCTTAATTTTTGTACTGTGGTTTTCTACTGTTCATTCTATTGAATTATACTCTGAATTTTGAGGGCTTGTTGAGAGATAAAACTTTTTATATTTATGCTTTAATTCTTCTATAAATTCATCGAATGGAGTTAAATACAGATTAGATAGAATAGGGGAAAGAATACCGTTCACTGGAATTCCTAGTATGGAATGTTTCAAATTACCCTCTACCATATAACCAGCTTTAATTAATTTTCAGATAAGTCCCATTATCGTTCTGTCAGGATTAAGTCGTTCACTCAGAATTTTGTCCATCAAATGATAATCTATTGTGTTTAAATATCCCTTTAAATCTCCTACTATCATCCAGGTGATACCCCTCATGCTTTTAACTTCTAGTAGTGCGTGATGCACAGATTTTGTAGGTTTGAGGCCATACCTAGTACCTTGAAAAATTTGGTCGCATTTAGCTTTTAGAATAAATTTTAAAACAACCATAATAATTCTATCCTCAATGGAGGCTATACCTAAATTTAGGGCTATTAAATTACCATTAGCTTTTGGAATATATATTGAAATTTTCTTTGTAGGACTACACTGATATTTTCAATTTACCACGGAATCTCTCAATTTAGTTAGTTTTTGAATTGAGATAGCGTCGACACTATGTTTATCAATACCTTTAGTCATATTACCTGGTTTAGATTTTATAATTTTATATGCATTTTTATACAGTTCTATATTATTTAGCGATTTGCTTGAAATATTTCTAGTCAAAGTAGGTTTAGAGTAATAACCCTTCACGTTTGTTTTCACTATAGAAAAAGGGTGTAATAGAATACTTGTCCTTTTATTTTGGATGATTGAATCCTGCAAACCTTCCCTTAGGCCTCTATGTTTTGTACCATAAGGTACTACGTTTACTCCGTCTCCATCCCTTCTAGTTGTACTTTGTTCGGGACCCTTGGTCTCTAGTCCCAAGATATCAATTACTTGACTTAGGAGATCCCCAGTTCTCTTAGAGTCGTCTCTTATTTCATCCTTAGTCTCCATCCTTATAGATGTTCTATATGTCATTTGAAGAGAATTTAAAATTGCGTATGCATTCTCCACAATTTTTCTTAAAATTATCGTTTCAGCTACTTTCGAAATCAGTTTAGCGTACTGTGACGGATGTATTATTAAGACATAGATGAAAAGTACCTCGCCCTTGTTAGACCTATAGCTAGTCACTTGTAGGACTTTACCGACATGCTCCACTCCCCTCCTCATTTCGATTATAGGTAAGTCGGTAGGTTTACATGACATTAATTCAATCATGGTAATTAGAATTACGGGCGACTTTGTTTCTAAGATTAAAAGGCGCACATGCATAGCTAAAAAAGCTCCAGTTAAAATTTGTATAATTAAACAAGTTGCTAATAATGAGTAGGGGTCAGCCAAAAAAAGAACTGCCCTCAGAACCGTACGTGATAGTTTCCCATCATACGGCTCGCCAGGATAGCACATTCTTACAGTGTGTTTTAAAATTATTCTATTTATAGTCATTAGCAATACTAATAATATATACTTAATTAACTTCCCCTTTAGGAATAACTGATGAGGCTAACTACATAAAGGAATATATTTTATTCGGATAGCTCCTACAATTCTACCCGCAGTTAGGATTTCCTTACTTAGTTATTTAATTCGGACATCTTTAACAGATCGGAGAGGTTGCTTTTATTGGAATTTAATTGTTGGAGGATGTTTCACATATGATAAATTTTACCATCGATGTTTAAGTTAACTTACCGGCCCAACTTATATTCATAATTGAATACGGCAAGGGACTCTGTAAAGATTTCTTGTAGTCATGCAAACCTTCAACGAGTCTGGTATAAAGTTGACTTTATCTGTGTAAGGATATTTTAAGCTAGTTACGAATTTGTAAAAGGCTTTCCTCATGGTTCCTAATGTATACTTTATGGCAAGAGTTATTGCACAAGATGCCCTAAGTAGCAAGACTATTATCCATACTTTAATTATGTTCGCCGCAAAGCTATAGTAATTAAGTAGGCCTTTTAAATTAGATTTGTAAATTGCGAAAATATTCGCATGATCATGGTTCATTACAGCACCATATATTTTATGTAATATGATACCTTTATAATTTATACGTAAAAAATCAGGCTTTTATAAATTTATTCAGAAGTTTATCATTAGGTGCTTTAACAGGAAGTATAATATTTTCTTCCGCCCTATCGAATATGCTAGTAACTAACAATTATTTTTAAGAATATCGGCACCAATTGTTATCTGCAACTTTAGTAATGACGGTTTTTTCAGACTTAAGTTCCAAACCACACCCCCCCCCTTTGTAGTAATTCCTTAGCGTTATTCTTAATAGGAGTGGCCTCATGAATCGAACCCGTCACTAGGATTACAAATTCGTTATCATATCTTACGTATTCTAGTCTTTTAAAATTGGAATCCATTATGTTATTGACCCTTCTAAAAACTGTCAGAAGATATATGACTTTAGGTTCAGTTTTCTTCTTCATAAGATAGTTAACTTTTGTATGCAAAGGCTGAGTCTTTTCGTTGCTCACCTTTTCGTAAATTTTTATTAGTTTTATCCATAAAGAGATCGTATTGGTGGAGTACTATATTACATAGTAGCGGGCTCAAGATACCGCCTTGAGGCATTTCATTAGAAGGTTTTACAAGCTTACCGGAAGGCTCAATATATCCCGTCTTAAGAAATTTGGAGATTAATTATAAAACTCTGGAATCACCATTTTTAGATGTAAGCTTCATAATAATATGGTGCGGGATACTATCCTAACATGTTGTTATATCTCCTTTAATTAACCAGGAATATTTATTTCCATGCAAAGTAAGATATATTTTTCGTAGGGCCGAATGAATGGATCTAAATGGCATGAAACCATGAAAATAATAAAGGAATAGTGGCTCATAGATTGCTTCAATAATTGCATGTATTGCTTTTTAAATATCTTATCTCGAGGAGACCCGTTACATAAAGTTATGCTTTTACCATTGGCCTTTGGATTTTCTTCTTGTTTGAGTAAATTTGAATGAACCTTTACGTAGAGATTATGCAGGCTCGTTTTAACGAACCAGTTCCAGTCTAGACCATCAATATTATAGTTATCTGATCCCGGAGTCATATTACCCTTTTTATTTTCCTCATAGCAACCATCAAGGTAAAATGGTTAACTTAAGATGTCAAGAAGAATTTTTTATCATCAATGTAAGTCAGTTTTGCTTCACCATAGTAGTCACATTACTAGGTGTTGTTTAGTGGCCTTATTAAACTGTGGCTTAATTTACTTTTATTTATATAAGGTTTTCATATTTGACGTGTTATCCTTGTTTCCCTTCGTAGCTCTCCAGAATTATTAATGAGACGCTACTACTATGGAAACTCCGTTTCCGCATTATACTTAAGAGTGACATAGAGGCGGTTGAATCCCGAAGTTGACTGTTAGTTCCGTTTAATGTCCTTGTAGTTTTAGCCGCCTGCCCTAATTTTTAATCTCCTATACTGGAGTCATGTTCAGTTTTCTGACAACTTTTTCCACTTCGGTTATTAGAAAAAGCAACACTGAAAATATATCGACAGATTCTGCTTGGGATATATTCTCTGGATTTATAGCATTTAAGGTATCAGGTTTGTTATCCTCGGCATGACTACTCCTGCTCATAGTGCTTATTCTTAGGGGCAGACCCAATCGTTCAAAAAACTATGTTTGTATTCAGCTACCCATACTAAGTAATTTATTAGACTACATAGACGTGAATACCCGCAGCTTGCATCAATTGTTTAGCAATAGGTCAGATATGCAATAGAGATCGGACAGTCTCCATTAACTAACGCCCTCGTTCGGCGCACACCGAAGTTCCATAAGTAAGTTAAATTAGCTGGTTGTGGTGAGTGAACTAGGTGAATCATACCTTTTTTGTTAAGGTTATTAATCCCTTTTCCCGAACCGTACGTGATAGTTTCCCATCATACGGCTCTCCATAAATAATCATTCTTACAGGCTAATTGTTGAGACCCACGGAATAAAAGGTTGTTTTTTCATATGACATTCTCTACATAGCTTTCTGTTAGCCTTTGCCTTTAACTGTTTTATTCCACGAGGGGACATTTTTTGATTAAGATCTTTACGAATATGGTGTAACTCTATAAGTTGTACCACAGACTCTTAAAACTATTTTGGTTTAGTTTTGATAGAAATATGCTTTTGGCATATAGAGTATTTTATTTCAGGTTGAACGTTTAATTGGAATCTATTAGTATTAACCTTTTTTGTTGGTTTAAAGAAGCTATATTTCTTATTTGTAACTGGGTGAACAAATGTTAGATCAGAACCGAATTTGGTAAAAACCTTTTTCAGGCTTCTAATTTTGAATTTAGCTGCTAAAAGCTTAGCACAAGAAAATTTTAAAGTAAAATATACATAACCAGAAAATTTTCCATAATTATGAACAAATCCAAAATAGTTAATAATTTCCCTCAATACTGAGTTATATAGCGTAAGGATTTGTCGATGGTCAAGATGATATCATAGAAATTTAGGATTAGAAATATCACCTTTAAGGAAAGATCCCTCCCTTAGTTTTCTTTTGATATCTGAAATTGATACTTGACTTCTTAATCGTAAACATAAGCTGCTCGTTTTTCCTGTTGTTTGTCTTAATCCGCTGTTAATTGACCTGCTGAAGTATACTCCTAGAAATTTAAATTTGTCATTTTTAAGATTAATAATCTTAGTTTTAGTAGGGCTTATAGTTACTCCAATACTTTTACAATATGCTGTTACTTTGTCTAGGATTAATTTGGTGTCCTGTAAAGAACCCTTTATTCCTATAATTCAGTAATCGGCATACCTAACGTATCTTAGTATTCTATAATCTGGCTCATAGAAATCGACGGAGCTGACGGTTCTACGCAATAGTTCATATTTATTGTTTAACCTTCATTCCTCGTTCTTATTTGATTTATTCATTTTGTACACATTTGGACTATATTTTTGGCTGACCTTGCGGCTAGGTTTTCTACCTTGATAAAAATCTTTAATAAGAGATTGAATAAAGACATCCAATTGGTGCATAAAAATGTTAGAAAGAATAGGACTCACTAGGGATCCTTGAGGAGTTCATGCGAGCTCGCTGTTTCTGTAATGAAATTCAAAGTAACCAGCTCTTATACTTTTTCAAATCAGTTTAGTGAATTGACGGTCTAAGATTTTATTCTCTATAATCTTCATTAATATAGTATGATCTATACTGTCAAAACAGTTACTAATGTCACCCTCAATAATTCAGCTTACGGCTTTAAATTGCTGTTGAATGTATTGAAAAGCAGTATGACAACTCTTGTTAGGTCGAAAGCCATGGGAATATTCAAGAAAAGTAGGTTCAAATATACTATTTAAGATTATCTTTAAGCCAGCTTGGACTATCTTATCTCTAGCTGAAGCGATCGTTAGAGGTCTAGCTTTATCAATTTGTATTCCTCTTCCAGCTTTAAATTGGAATTTCTCTTCTGTTAATTTATCTGATAGATTTAGAAAGAAGGATCAATCAATTCCATCTAAAGTATCTGTGCTTACCCCATAACTCAACTTACCACCCTTAATCTTATTATTATTATAGGCAAATTGTAGAAAGTGTGGATCACATAAAATAGAATAAATTTTACGATCAACCAAACGTTCAGGATTTTCTGAACAATATTTTGTAAGATTGTCAAGTCTCGTTAGTACTTTATGTTGTACATCCGTACAGTACCTTCGGACTTTTAATAAATTATTTACTGCAACACTTTTCCCTCAGTTAACATTAAACTCTGTAAAGAGATTTGTAAACCTAGCGGATACTATTGTTGCTCCGATACCATAGAAATTGTTTCCCTTAGGCATTCCTGCAGTTACCCTTTGTAACTTGTATTTCATTTTAGGTTGATAACTCATTCCATTACTAATGCTTATGACACTATATGCTGAAACAGTCATTCTTTTCAGTAGTAGATTCGTATTGAAAAGTGTTCAGCTTCCCCCATAACTGTAAAGGGAACTTCCTACATTTAAGAACATTTGGAATTTATCTTCAGGCAGTCTAGCTTTAACCATGATGAAAACTTCTCGTTCGATATTGTACACTAACAGCTTAGTACAGATACGAATTTTAAATAAAGATGCTATGTTCAGCAATTCTCTTTCAGAATTACCTAACTTTATTGAAGTTACAATATAATGACAATTGTAGCTACTATTGTAGCAAATTAAAAAGAGCACGGTACAGCGCACATCTACAATATATGAATTTATAAATCTAAGTAGTACATTTTGTTTTAAAATTCTCATTATTTTTATTTTTTATTATTTAGCCTTTAGGTTGAATTTACTGTTTTTATATGATTAGCCACTACGCTCAGGGCTTAGGATATGAATAAATATTTACTTGCAATCAATGCTGCATGTGAATTCAAAAAAAGATTTATCTTTATTTAAAGCTGCTGGTTTCTTTGTACCTTTTAGCTAAACTTAAAATAATAAAACAAGTACAAGCATTTATAATTTAAAAATTTAACGATTAAAACTTTTAATAAAGAGGCTTTTTATTGTACCAGTTTTTGAGTCATATAAATTCATGGCCTTAGTTACCTTATTAAACAGATAAGCTTACATTTTTTAACAAGCAAATTATGGCAATAGAAACAAAAGCTTTCCGTGACGATAATAGCCTATAAACTAGATATATAAAACTATATTTTGTATGAAAGTTTTAAGATTTAGCTTAGAATGCCTTAGCTGTTGTTGAGATATTAATTAAAGCTATATTTGACTAATATAATAAAAATGTTGCATTATGTCAAAAAGTTGCCTTATTTTTTTAAAAAATGATTGACCTTTGTCAACAAAAACTAATACTACTTAGTTAGTATAAAAATTAAATTTGAGGAAATTATAAATATTTAGATTATTTTTATTGAGCTACCTAAGCTTAAACCTAAGATATAATATCTTATTTTTATAATTTTATTTTTACTTTTGTAATAAAAATTTTTAATTTGTAATAGATTTTAAGTAGTAAATAAAACAAAATTAACAAAATGATTTATGTTATTTGCCTTATCTATTGCTTTAAACCTTTATTTGTCTTAGCAACAGTTACTAAGTTAAGTGATCGAGCAATGCATTAATATGAAAGCTTTATTTTTTATAATTTTGATCACAGTTTTATTTTTAAATTTTAAGATAGTTAGAATTATTCCCAAATTTAATAAACAAAAGAATGACAAAATACAATATAACTATATAATATATTTTATGTACAGTAAATTTTTACCGGTTTGTAACCTTTTTACTGTGCCACTCTTTAAACAATGCACCCTTTATTTTAATATAAACTAGCAACAGTAGTCTATTTAAGTGTTATCTTTTTAGCATTATATTTAATTAAGATTTAGGTATAAAGAGTTAGCTAAATTTATTTAAGTATCATCCCATTTAAACTCCTGCTCCAAGGATAACCATCAAGAAAAACTATTCTAATTTTGTTGTTTTTAAAAAATAATAATAAACAATAAGTTAACTCTATTAAGTTCATCTTAAAGTTTTTAAACTTATTAAAATATATTAATTGACTTTCTTTGCTCAACGAATCAAAATTTAGCTTATGGTTCTTTTGTTTGAACTACTTTATCAAAATTTATTAAGATTAAGAAAGCTTTTTGTCTTGCTGAAGCTGAAGACTTTTTCAGCTAAGGATATTAAAATTTTATATTATTTTTTATTAATTGTATAATAAAGTTTTCAAATTAACTTCTTTTAGTATAATTATATAATTATATGCTTTATATTATAATTAAATGAATTCAATACCAGTTATAACTTATCACATGTCCCCATTCGTTAAATAACTTACAATAAAGTACAATAAATAACCTCAATAAGGTAGACTAACCATTAGTATCTCCTCATAAAAATATACAATATATCCGCAATAATGAATACTCCTTTCCCTTAGAACCTTCTATATATAATTTTAATAAATTAAACATTTGTTATCTCTTATTTAGGTGCAAATTGATAAAATGAATAAAAATCACTAGTAAAATAAGAAATATGATAAACAAATCATAAATTTAATAAATTATAAAATGAATAAAAAATAATAAATTATTGTGTTAGTTACCTTAAACTAATTTACTAAATAATAAATTAAATAATATAAATTATAAAGTTATTAAGGTTTATTTTGTCTTATTTACCTTACACTTTATTGCATAAAATAGTTAGTATTTTTATATTAAGAAGAACTTTTAAAAAACTTAAATTACAATAATTTGTAGTACTTCCTTATTGATTATCATACCATAAATTTAATATAAAACTATTATATATAATAATATTCTATTATAAGCTATCATAGGATAATTAATATATATTTTATAATATTATAGGACTTTTAGCTTAATTTAGTTATATTTTTAATAATGTTATTGTTGTTTTATTTTACGACTTACACTACAATTTTATGTAAATCTTTATTATATTTTGATATCAAATATTAAAAATTATTATATAATAGTATTTCATTAAAAGAATCAAATATATATTTTAATCTATTAATTTTAGTTATTAATTACTACTATCTAGTTTAAAAAAATTAGCATTAAATTTCGGTGTTAAAACACTTAAAGGAGTATTCCCTCATAGATTTGTTAATGAAACTAATATGAGTTATAAAGGAGCTGTACCTGCTTTTGAATATTTTGATAATATTACTCATGCAGAATATGAGAATTATTTACAAAATTATAAAGGTGAATGGTGTATCAAGAAAGAGTAACAAAAATATTGTGCTCAAGATTGTATAAGTCTCCAGCAAATTATTTCTTTATTTAATAATTTTTAATAAATTAAATAAGTTTCCAACATTATCTGTAATAAGTTTCGGTATATTTCTAACTAAATATTTAAATAAAAACTAATTATAAAGTGGGTTTAGTTAAGTTAAAAATAAAGCATTTTTTCACCCAAAAAGAGGTAAACTTTTAATTACTTAATAGTTATATTCATAATTTAAATAAACCTTCTATTATTAATAAATCAGTTATTGAAAAGGTATTAAATTTTTAATAATAATGTAAGTAATATTGATAATAATAAACATATTATTGTTTTATTTAGAATTGTTTATCTTAATAATATTTATAATACTTTAGGACATTTACAAAATTGAATAAAAATGATATAAATTATTATATTTCATAAATTAATGATATTTTATCCATTAAAAATAATGACTATAAAGCTATTCCTATCACAAAAGTGATAATAAACTATGGAATTCGAGATGGGTATGGCAATTAAAAAGAACACACCATTCAATAAGAAAAATATAGTTTTTCATAGATATAAACATTTTAATATTCATCTATCGATTAATCCACTAGAATATGGTGTATTACTTCATTATGATACAAAATTTAAAGTGTATATAATCCATTTTAGACCATTGACAATTGTTAAAATATATATTTAACAAAATAAAGTTGAGTTTTGTTTTAATCTGGTAAGGTAATCTTATCTTATTTTTATAAAATAATCAACGCTAATACATTTGAAAGAATTATTGACTCTAACCATTATACCTTGGAAAATGGTAAATATAAATTAAATTTATTTAAAATACCTGTTCGTTTTATTGAATCAAAAAGGTAGATAAAATTTTTATTTCTAAAAAAAATACTTTAGACATTGAGACTTTTGATCAAAATGATGAGCAGGGATTTACCCCAAAATATGTATATAATATTTCATGCTTCGAGTGTAAAAAATCTATGTCTTATTATATAACTGAATTTAATAATCAAAATGAAAAAATAATATAATTAACTAAACCCCTTTTAAAAAAATTGTAAAAAAAGTTTAAAAAAAAAGAAAAAAAAGTTAAAAAATTATAAAAAAGTGTGGAATATCTTAAAAGAATAAAAATAAAAAA
>Ga0153924_1000099_pt1 | contig 64669 bp, 74 predicted proteins | sample TSNJ008MetaG_FD_104709 | JGI IMG/M metagenome (GOLD analysis project Ga0153924, IMG submission 104709) | Attine ant fungus gardens microbial communities from New Jersey, USA - TSNJ008 MetaG | ecosystem: Host-associated > Fungi > Mycelium > Unclassified | place: USA: New Jersey, Wharton State...
AGAACCCGCTTACGCACAAACAGGTGAAGAATATGGGACAGCAGTCAATGTTTCTGGTGGAGAACAGCCATGAGGCGATTATTAGCAGGGATGTGTTCGAGAGGGTGCAGCGTAGGAAGGGTGCAGGAACACAGGCGGCAAAAGCACGAATGGGCGAAGTCATTATGAATTAACAAAAAACTTTCATAAATGAAAATTTTGGTATATAATATTTATGACTATTGTTTGCTGCTCAGAGGTGGCTGCCCTCCCCACATGGAATCCCTGGCACGGCCGGCCACACAAGATCAGCGCCGGCTGCCAAAACCACTAAATCTGTGCTATAATATGCATGTAGCCACCGACTCAAAAGGAGGAGGACAAATGCAAAGAACAATTCATATTTTGAGATATGGCACTGTTGCAGAAAAAACACATCTTGAAAAAGCCATTAATACTTATGATTATTTAAGCATAAATGGCAATACAGCGGCTTATGTGTCAAAAGCTATAGCCAAATTTGTTGTGGAGAGATTTTTTCAGAGTACAGAAAAAGGTTTTTTTATCGACCCAATAACATACGCTTTTCAAAATAATATACATTTACTGTATAATAAGCCAAAAAGCGGTGCGCCATCAATAAGAAAATCTATATCGAAACTTATTGAATACTATGGAGATCCCGTCACTAAAGTGCTTTCTGGTAATACCTTAGATCCAGATGATTTTTCTGATAAAGAAAAATCCCAAGACTTTTGCAACCGAGTTTTGGGTTTCCAGTATTCAGTGATTAGCAAATATATAAAAGATAATGATTTAGAGAAATACTTGTTATATGCAGCAGACATGGAGTCTTTAGACATGGCCAACCAATTACGGCCTAAATTTTTGATTGCACCTTATTTCTATCTGGATTCCAATGATATTGATTGCAAAAAATGGCTGGAGATCAACAACTCCTTTATCAAAACGGCTTTACAATACAGTGTTCAATCTTGTAACGCTCTTCCTGTTTTCGGTCAGATAGTTATTTCGAAAGCAGTATTAACAAATTCTTCGGCACTCCAACAAATTGCCGATGTATATAAGAACTCTGCTTGCGATGGCTTGACCATATGGGTTGATGATTTAGATGAGCATGAATCCAACCCTGAACTTTTAGCTGGTCTTACAAAACTTTTAAGTGCGCTTAGGGGAAAACCCGTATACAATATGTATGGCGGCTATTTTTCAATCTTAATGACGCATAAATCTGTAAAGCTTCTCCAAGGGGTATCTCATGGGATGGAATATGGGGAAAGTAGGGCTGTTTATCCCGTAGGAGGTGGGATTCCCGTTTCAAAGTATTATTATTTGCCTATTCACCAACGCCTTGATTTTACGAAGGCATTCTATTTGCTCGAGCACGAAGGCATTATTGATACATCATTGCCGGATTGGGGTAGTAGCAAAAGATATTATCGCGAGATTTGTAGATGTCAGCAATGCAAAAGCATATTGCAGGATTCTATGATCAATTTCGTCAATTTTGAGAGCGATCAATTTTATGAATATACACGAAATAACCAAGTTATGCGTCGAAAGAAGGCTTCTGCTGCAACTAAGGAAAATTGTTTGTATCATTATTTGCTTTGCAAAAAAATGGAGTTCGAGCAGGTTAGGCGGAAAAGACTTTCAGATTTACTATCTTCTCTATTAACAGAAAAAGAGAAGTATAAAGACGGAGCATTTTTAGGTGACGGCGATTTGGAATACTTAGATGTTTGGAAAAACATTTTGTCACCTTATAGCGGGGGACAATCGGATGTCTAAGAATAAAAAAATAGTTTATATTCTCGGTGCAGGCGCCTCAAGAGCTGTGAATTTGCCATTACAAGCACAACTCTTATCAAGTATTTTTTCGCTTACGCCGCCCGAATTTGATAAGCAAAAAGACTTTATGGAATTGGAGATAAACGATAAGCAAGAGGCAGTTTTCAATTTTTACCCTGAATTTGAAAATCAGCGAACAATACTCGCTGATTTCATTGCAAGTGCCTTTTCATCGGAAACGGTTAGTCTGGATTACAGGAATGCATGTAATAGCGATAATCAAATGTTAGCTTATGAGATTATAAAAGAAATCAATGTAACACTTGAAGATTTATTTACCTTGTTCGATAAAATTGCGTTGGGTCGTGAACATTTCAAAACATACTCAACTCAAGAAATGGATAACATCCACGCGGCTCTTAAGAAGTGCATCATTTTTGTTTTGGCATATAAAACTGCTATGTATAATCAAGGCGCTTCTACCTACCGTACTTTTGCACAGAGAATTATCGAAAGCAGATTGAATGCTTCTGTAAAAGAGGATAGTTTAGCAGTCATAACTATGAATTGGGATTCCGTATTAGAACAAGAGCTTTATCAACAGTGCGATTTTTATAATCAAGGAACCTCTTCCCGATCCTCAAAAATTTATCCTGATTTATGCTTTTATGATTATCCATATGCTCAAAATGAAGCAAGAATTGTGTCAACTCACATTAAAGCAAAAGGGCATCGCAATATAAAGTTATTAAAGCTACATGGTTCAACCAATTGGCTGACATGTCCTTTTTGCGGAAGAGTATTTGTTGACTATACCACCGATATTGCAATCTTAGAATATGCAGTTAAATGCGTATGTCCTTACTGCAGTTCAGAAATGGGGGCTGGAGATGGAGGCGATGAACACGCTCCTAAATTGCGAAGTATGTTGATTACTCCAACATTTTTAAAAGACTTAAACAATCTACACTTAAAAAATATATGGCATAATGCTTTTATCGATATCAGTGAAGCTAATCAATTGGTATTTGTTGGATACTCATTTCCGGACGCCGACTTCGAGATGCGATGTTTGCTCAAAAAGGCAGTTAAAACTAATACAGAAATTGATGTGGTTTTACATTCTTCAGATAATCCAAAGTTTTACATTGAACGATTTAAAGAAAAAGGATTTTCAGATGAAGAAGCAAAGATGTTTATGTTTAAACTTAATTTACCTGAATATCGTTATGCGTCATTCTTTAACAAGGATAAACTACGTTTCTTTTATGAAGGAATAGAGGGATACTTACAATTCGCTTGAAAGGAGTACGATATGAAAAAGAAAGAACTGTCAGGCAAGGATTTGCTGTTGACATTACTTTATTGTCCGGGTTTCAAATCTGACCCTAATGAGGCAATAGTGGGACGCACCAGAATAACAAAAATGATATATTTATTTGAGAAAGAGCTATATAAAAAAGAGTTTTTTAATGATATGAGTATTATTTTGCCGGAATTTGAGCCTTATCACTATGGTCCATTCAGTAGAGAGCTTTTTGACGATTTAGGCTTCTTCATATCGATAGGACTGATTCAAACTGAGGAAACGTCAATCCCAATTTCTCCTGCCGATAAAAGTGAATTTGTGTTAGATGCTGATGATAGTGTAGATGATGAGTGGGCTGTAGCTACATTTGATGAACCTCATGAACCTAAAGTAGAATTAAAGTATTCCTTGTCTGAAAGTGGCGTTAAGTATGTCAGGGAAAATATTTGGGAACTTTTCTCACCTCAGCAAATAGAAAATCTATCTATGTTTAAAAAAAGGATTAACTCAATTTCGCTGGACTCATTGCTGAATTATATTTATAATAAGTACCCCGACGACACCATAAAATCACGGATTGCTGATAGATATTTGGCGGAGGATGTAGATAACGATGTTAGAAATTGAGATGGCAAATGATTGCTATAAATATTTAAGCGAGCATTGCGAATATGTAAATATGGTTCGTGAGGTTCCGTTCCTTTCACGATGCATTGACCTCGTTCTCATTTCCACCGAGGGCGAGATAATCTCTATTGAGTTTAAAATTAAGAACTGGCGACATGCTATTGAACAAGTAAAAAATCATATGCTTGGTGCTGACAGGGCATATATATGTTTGCCGCATAAAAATCCCAGTAAAACACTTCTTGAAGCTTTAGAGGCAGCCAATATTGGTCTTTATCTTTATTCACCAAATGACCCTGACATCATGGTTGAAGCTATACCTGCACCGCACAATGATAATAAAGTTAATGCTTTTCAGAACATCCTAAAAATCACAGTTGAAAAACTTTCAACAAATAACCATATACCTTGCTATCAGAAGGCATAAATATGCTTTAGTTGTTATGGCATCTAGAATCACCAATGGGGTCATAACAATGGGGGATCTAAAATGGTCACTTATGCCAAATGATATGACCTTCTGGTTTTGAACAGTTCTTATTGGACTGAACAAAATTAAAGGTCATTTTTCTTGCTCGGAAGCCTTGTGCAAGCAAAGCTTCCGGGCATTGTCATATAATCTGGATGTCCAATTTGATTATTCCGAAAAAATCGAAAATCAAAGACGAAAAATCGGAAAACACGGCTTTTGAACCCCTTGTCTAAACTGGATCAGTCTGAAATAGCCTTTGTCATAAAGTTGCCGGAGAGTGGACAGATTGTACAAAGATGTTCAAGAATCGGGCAAATAGGTATATGGACTGGTTCCGGCTGCTGTGGTATAATCGAAAAAAAGAAAACAAATCGCGCGAAAAGCAGCGCTTCATGGGTAAGACTAAGTAGTGATGATCGTACCTTATGGAAAACCGATAGTTAGTCTTTGGGCGAAAAGATGATTAAGCATTATGGCTATCAGACGAAGCTTAGTCCTTTAAGTGCGAGGAAAACTGTTGATTATCTGCATTAAGCAAAATGTAGAAAGCAAGACGATTTTTGAGATACAGTGGAGTGGGTATAGATGTATAATGGCTCAAAACTTATATATCTCGATCAATGCAGACTTTCTGACTATGGCAAATGTATGTGTGGTTACGAGACACATAAAAAATATAAAACCGTCTCTACAAAAATAAGTTCAAAGACAGATGATGGTAGTTGGATAATACCAATCAACACAACGCAAATAATTGAATCAATTCAATATAATGAAACCCCTGATAAAGAAGGATCCCCGAAAAAAACAAATAATCATATTCTTATTTTATTAAAAAAATCAAGATTACAATTACTTGATTTTGCTCACACCTGCAGAACGGAAATCTACTGTGTTTTAAATGACAAACCAATAACAACAAACAGATTTTTACTTCCGTATACGACTATGCCCGTGCCATTAAGCAATTTGGAAATTTCCATTAAAAACAAAACAGATAATCTGAAAAAAGATCAAGAATACTTAGATATGTTTTATGGATTTCTCGATACATTTGCATGGTCGTTGATTTATAATAATGACTTTGACGAATTCAGTAAATTATTTAAGGATATGGATTCCAATGAATTTGATAAACATTTTGACTCTTTAAAAGAATCTATTAAAAAAGTCAGAGAATCTATGGCATCATTATTTACTGAGGTGGAGTATTTAGAAGAATTAAAAAAACTATATTTAAAATGCAAAAAAGAAAAAGGTAAGTCATTTGCAGATAAAATTTTCACATTAGAAGCCTTCTTAACCACATGTCAACAAATCAACAGATTATTAGCTCGGCATTCAAAAACCGTAGAGATACCAGATTCGATATTGAGTGATGAAGATAAATTATATGAGTTTTCAATGAAGAATCACTCTTTTAAGGTTTATATAACGCTAATCTTGCATCTTTATCAAAATGAAAGAGGAAAAATCGATAAAAATGATTTAAAAGATATTTTGTTCCTATCAGTTGCAGTTCCTTACTGCGATATAATCATAACAGAGAAGAAATGGGCTAATGTAATTTGCGATAAAAAAATGGATGTTTTATTTGGCACTAAAGTAAGTAATGATTTAAATTTATTATTAAACGAGGATTAGTAAATAGAATTAATTGAGGTGTCATTTACTTTATCTATATAATTTAGTTTACTTCCGTTTCTTAAACCCCACCACTTCTCCAAAATTTGATTAGAACCAGCAAAAACGGTGGTATCTATAATCACCACTAATGCCAAACCAATAGGTCAATCTGTACTTAGGCCCTCAAGGCCAGCGTACAGGCGGCCTGAAGGACTTTTTGAGAGTGATTTCAAAAAGTCCTTTTCTATGTGGAAATGAGCCTTGAACGAGAAAAATCCGACTTGAACTTTCACACCCACAATACAGGCAAAGGCGGCGGAACCAAAGGTAAATGGTTTTGCCGCTTTTTGTATAAGATGTTCAATTGCCCCAAATGCTTAATTGCAGGTGTGATCTGTACAATCGCTCCAGCTTCCGTTCAATCGAAATACCAATACGCCAAATAATCAAGCGCGTCCCTACAATTTGTGGTATAATTCAATATCAAGGGGTAATTTTCCCCGTTCAAATCGTGAGGACGTGATAAATCAAATGAAGGGATTTCAAAGATAAAAGCCAAATACCTGAGTGAGGAGCTTGACGTTCGAGCGCAGATTTTTTGTATGCTCGCGCTGACCGGGATGGTTCTCGGCGTTGCGATCGCCACATCTTGTGTAATAACAAACGCGGGGATGGCAAGCGTTGTTGTCAACCTGCTTGCGTCCGCGCCGGCGTTCGCTTTGCTCCGATATGCAAACCGCACCGGGCGTTATGAACGCTGCTATCTGATAACGGTAGTGGCGGTATTTATGATAGCTTTTCCTATCCTGTTCTTTATCGATGGTGGCTATACGAGGCGGTATGGGGTTTATCGGCCAACGCGGATACCCGCGTAGCCAAAGACCACATTTCCAAGCTGCGCGGTAAGCTGTCCGCGGGTGAAAACACCTCGGTTACGATTACGACCGAATACTGCAGCGGCTACAGGATAGACTGCTGCGATCTTTGAATTGTATGATTTTGGCGACCTTTTATCTTTTTTCTCTCCCGGTATGCTAAAATTGAATTAGCTTATCTGTGAAGCGCCCACGCGGGCGCTTTTGCTGCTTTTATGGGAGAGGATCAGGTGAATGAATCTGTCAAAGACGGCGGGCTTCGGTTTATCCGGGTTGAGGCGGCGGACAGGGAAAGTATTGACATTGATTTGTCCAACGGCACATTTGTCATGCTGCGGCCAAAGCTGATACTCGAACTGCCGGGCTTCGCGGGGCTTGCGGAAGACGACCGTATTTTTATCCCAAAACGGGCGGCAATACCATCTACTGGCAGACCGAGGCCGAGGCCGATCGGAATAGGCGAATTTCTCGCGCTGATCGGCAAAACAGACGATGAAAACAAGCAAACTTAAATTGAGGAGGAAAAGCACCATCAAACTAAAAAGAAACTTTTATCTCTGCTGCTTGTGGCGGTAATGGTACTTGTCATGCTGCCGGTGACGGCGCTGGCGGCGAGCAACACGATCACCAGCGGGACATACACCGGCATCTATGGCAATAATGGAGCCGCGACCGTCCCTACCGATGACACAAACGCCAGCGGCAACACACTCACGATTGGCGATGGCACTCATGGTCCGACACTACTTTTATTTCTTATAATGGCATTTTCGGCGGTTGCGCTCCCCCCGGTTCTACTGGGAGCGCCGATGGCAATAACCCCCTATTGCCGCTATGCTCTTAAAATTTGGCGCAGTTATTACGCTATCCGAACATTAGAAATCGGCGGCTTTGACTTTTCCTATCAAAACCGCCGATCGGCTACTATCTTATTGTGCCTATTCAGCCGCCGAAACAACGGTTTTTTTATTATGCCGTTGTGTCAGCAGACCAGCCAAATATATATAGTCTATCTTGTAAAAAACAACTCGCTAAGGTTTTCTTTGAAATAGCTATGGATATTTTCAACTCGCATCTGGACTTGTTCATCGTAGCGAACATTAGGATTTTGGCTCACAAAGCTTTGAATATGTTCCGTCAAATCAGAATAAATCAATTCACTTGCTTCGTAACAAACATACTGCTCATCTTCATAAATCTTGTACTTTTCAAGGTCTGAGAAACTGATTATTTGTCCATAGATAAATGCGTAGTCGCGTTCAATCTCAATCGTATCTTTTTCGTACATGAAAATATAAAACAATGGGAGATAGGTCCCTGTATCCACATCAGTATATTTTGTAAACGGGAGCAATGCGGAAATTGTGAGGGCGGTTTCCGTGTCCGTAGCTAACAGGTTGAAATTTGTATCACTACTTGACCAATGTTCGCCCACAAGTAAATACTGTTGTTCTGTTGAAACAGAACTGTCAAAGATAATGCCAGAAGGCGCATCCCCTACCAAAAGTGTAAAGGGAGAAACAGAAGGAACTATATTCCCATTAAATTGCTCGAAAAGCTCTGCGTAGGCTTTCATATACTCTGCATTCAATGCGTGGCGTTCTTCAAGGTCAAACGTGATAGTTTCAAAATAGTATTGTAAACTCTCGGCAACTTCTTGCAGAATTGCTTCATCCGCTTGAACAGGGGGGATATCTTCTGTAGGCGTTATAATTGTTTCGGCAAACTTAACGGTACAAGTCCAATTCTGACCAAAGACAAAATTGTTATTTGTTAGGACAAAATAATAACTATCATCGGTCAACGGTTCTTCCAGCATTTCTATGTCATAGGCATTTGACAGATCAATCGTCATTTTACCGCTGGCATGGGCCTTAATTTTTGTTCCATCAAAAACAATAGTATCGGAAGTAGGCTGTATTTCCTCGCCGGTACTCCACAGCATCAATTTTAGTACAGACTGGAAATTAAGCTCTTTATCCGACCTGTTTTCCACCATGATGGAAACAACACCGTTCCCGTCATAGGTAGCGTGCAGACCCAAATCATCACCGGACAAGGATGAAAAAAGATTTATGGCAAAGGCCGTCAACGAGAGGCAACAGGCAATAGCAGCGACCAATACCGCCACAGTTCTGATGGGGCGGAGAATTGTTTTTCTTTCGGTTAATTCCACACCCGCCCTATTCTCAAAAATGTGTTTGATATGATTTAGATTATCCCTATTGAATGAATTCACTTATAAACCTCCATTTCTAATTGGCAATCATATTGCGTAGTTTTAATTTAGTTCGGTAAAGATGATTTTCAATATGCTTTACTGGCATATCAAGAGCAACTGCAATTTCTCTTGGGTTTTGCTCATAATAATACCGTCTTATCAAGATTTCTTGGTCAGGTTCTTCCAGAGCCTTAATAGCCGTAATCAAGAGGCGCTTGTTTTCAGCGGCCAAAATACCATCAACAATTCCTAATTGCTCCATGAAAGGAGCATCCTCAAGAGGGATAGTAGTCCTCTTTGACAGTTGCCGATATTTATCAATGGCCTGGCTTCTGGCTAAAATCGAAAGCCAAACTTTGAGTTTCCCTCGATCTGCATCGTATTTATCAGGATTTTGCCACAGGTAAACAAATACGTCAGCAACACATTCTTCAATGTCCTCCATTGAGGCCACATTTTTGAGCACGGTACTGGCAATTGACCACATGAGTTTGGAATATTTGTTTATTACATGGTCAATTACGGCTTCATTACCACTTTTTATTGCGTTTATTATCTTTGTATCATTCAAAAATTTCACCCCGCTGTGGAACTTAAATTAACCGGTCATTTATAGTACGAGAAAAAACGCAAAAACACTCAACCTTCCAATGGAAATTTTATTACTTGAACAGAAAGGCATTAATAACTGTATACTGCCAGCAGAACAATATCAAGCTAATAGTCTTTTTACATTACCTTGTCCGTTGGCTGTCTATCGTGTTTTTAGTAATATTCTCATTGCTTCTTTATAGAAACTGGGCCTTCGCTAAGGGTAATCAATAAACAAGCGTGGCCGCTCGGGTTGAGCGACCACGCCGTTTTTAACTGTTGTACATCATAGTAGTTCCTGAGTTATCTACGTTTAATATATCATCCGGCAGATGGAGCCTGTCTTCTGGCGGAGTAATCCACCATTCATTTTCGCGCTCTTCCACCTGGGCGCCGAATTGATGCACAGCGCGCAATGCTGCTTTGCAGTCATCGCTGAGCAAGTGGTTGCGAATTACCGAGGTTCCCTCCGCCAGAGTGGCCAGAAGTGCCGCCCGAATGGTGTGGCTTTTCGATCCCGGGATGGCCATCATGGAAACTTTTAAAATGTCCGCCCCTAGTTTTTCTGCCTTTATCAGCTGCTCAATGATTTCGTCCTCCTGAATGGTATGGGTAAAATGTGGCCTCGCCCTTTAGCTGTTCCAGTGTTTTGGGTACCAGCGGAATGCAGATAAACGCTTTTTCTCCTCCAAACACCTTTCCATGAATCTCCACAACGTCTTTGTTTTCCAGCAAATCATTCATGCAAAACAAATCCTCTCTTTAGAATTTGTGATGATTATTCTTTTTCGATGAGTTGCCGAACCGTTTCAAACATTATCCCGGCGCAATCCTTCGCGCCCGCCCAAAGTTCTATTTGACACGCGCCTTGGTAGACCATCATAGCCAGCCCGTTGAGAACATGGCATCCGGCTTCGGATGCCTCTGTCAAAAAGTGGTAAATATTTACATCTTGCCGTTACGCTTTTGCCGTTGATATTGGCAAAAATGATTTTGCGTTGTTTTAGGCGGGTTGTTCTGATATAATAAATTTAGTGCATTTTTTTGGTTTTCCTATGGGATAAGATGAACAAACAGTATTTATATTAGGAGGGACATAGTGATGAACAGGTTCAGGCTCTTCGCCGTTTTGTTTTTAATTATTTTCATGTCATCTTGTTCAGGTCAAAATCAAGAATATAATTATAATAATGTAACAAGCGAACAGGGCATTGGTGAACTAAAGGAACTTTTATCAAACGCTGACGTGCCTGCCGAGGATATCGATAACATTATTTACTTCATTGCCATATATAGCAAGGGAGATTATGCTATAAATCATCTACGTGGAGATTGGGCAAAAGCAACGATCACGAAGGATATATACAACTATACAACAGCAATAGATTTGTTTACTAATAATGAATTTGAGGATTTGAATTGTAGGCGAGCAGCTTTAATCATTTTCAATTCATTTATAACGACAACTACAACCTTAATTGAAACAGAAAATATAAAAGAAGAGTATCAATTCTATGGCGGCTATAAATATGAAAGCGAGTATCTCAAGTATGCCGCTTTATTCGCTTCTTTTCCGTTAGATGAATCAGTCGCCGATTCAGTAAAAAATAATTGGAGAAGTAAAGATGTCGTGTTTACTGGGGATAAAATACAACTGGTTTCTTTATGGGGTAAAACAAAAACTGAAATCGAGAACATACACTGCGGCATTCTCATAAATAACGATGAAAACATTTATTTTTTTGAAAAGACCGACCCTATTTTGCCATATCAATTAAGTATATTTCAATCAACTGATGACTTGAAAAAATATTTGCTAAGCCGAACTAATGAATTTAATGATATGACTGTGTTTGTAGACAATGAAGCTCTATAACTGCATAGTATAAGCATTATTTTCATGTGCCTTTATTTCCCTATACGCTCTTTTTCTGTTTCTTGGAGAGGTTGCGGGCGTGGGGCGCGCAGCCCCACAAAAGCCAACGATAACCGCCGCGCCAGTGAAGCCGGTTTTGCCGTAAAATGAGCGGCCGAAAGCGGACAACACAGCAGCACGGGAAAAAGACCGCAAAGATATCGGCACTTTCATTGGATCTTAGGATCAGCTGTGAATACAGGTTCTTAGCTTTGATATGGAAGGATGAAGAAAAAAATGATTGATATTGTATTCAGTGATAGCGCGTGCGGCAGCCTGAGAATGGCACAGCATTGCGGCAAAGGAGAATATCACAGCGGAGCGATCGGTGTGTTTGTAAGCCATGCTGATGGCAGCAAGCCGACCGAAGAAGAAATGAGAGCCGCTCAGCGGGAAGCCGAGGAAAAGGAACGACTTGAATGGAAAAACGCTGCGCCTATGGGGGGAAATCCCGCAGATGTTTATGGTTTTAGTTTTGGGCTAAGTATTGGTGATATTTCTGAAAATGTTCCGAGCGAAAAGCGCCGACAGGTGCTTGAATGGTTGTATAGCGTCCACCCTTACTTTGATGATGCTCCAGCTTTTACAGAAGAACTGATACAAAAGGCAAAGGATGCGTTGAAAGAAGTTTACAGCCGCATCTCCGCAGGCGAAAGTGTGCGCATTTGGTACAGCAATCAACCAGATGAACTCTGTGGAATGTACTGGTTTATGGCTCAAATAAATAAACTGGAGCTGCAAAGTGGTCAAGTTATCCTCATTGCGCTGCCGGATTGGGAATTTGATGAGAATGGAAATGTGCTAATTCAATCTGGTTGGGGTGGTGTACGTTTAGGAGATTGGTATCGCCATCTTGACCTGCAAAGAGTAGCAACGTCAGCATTTTGTAAAGGGTGTGCCGCTCACTGGGAACGCCTCCAGCAAGAAAACGCCCCGTTGCGCGCTATGCTGAACGGACGGTTGGTTAGCGCGCCGGAAACGCTATATGATGAATTTATTAGCCGTGAAATCGCAGCGGAGGCAGACGAATTTCATGAAGCAATGTTGATCGGCAGAGTTCTGGGGAAATATGAGCTCGGTATAGGCGATGCGTGGGTTGCCCAGCGCATAGAAGGTATGATTTCCACTGGCGGCTTAATTCCTGTTACGGAGCCTGCATCCGACAGCCCGATTTATCATCGAAAGTTGAAACAGTGTGTGGCAGTATAAGGAAGCTCAAAATAGCCTTACCAGCAGCAGACCAACATGTGGCGCATCTCAAAACTAATTTTGATTTATCACAAGAGCAATTGAATTCTTGGATTTATTGTAATAAAATACTATCAATCCATTCAGGGGGGGAAGAGTATGGCTTAGGGGATACAGTTCCCTTAGGCGGTAATGCAATACGTCTGTTGCCGTCAGCCATGACGGATATATTAGTTGCGCAGCACGCCGAGAATGTGCCGCGCAAGCTTTCCTTTACACTACGTGATGCCCTGTGTGATTATTTTCTTGCCAACAGTAAATTTTATAAGGAGGAAAATCAAGACCCAATGCAGGAGGCCATTTCCAGAGTCGTAGCGCTGGCTGGTGCCGCTCTACGTAAAAAGACACAAAAGGGCAGCTTGGCAACCTATGGTCCCAATCGACCAAAAAAACAAGAATATTATGCGTTTCGCAGAGCGGTTTGTCCTCAGGCCAACAAGAAAATCGCTCTCACGGTAAAAGCCTGCTCCTCAAACCAAAGGTTAAGAGGGTACATAGATCATGGCTCAAATTTTTTTAGACAACATCAATGGGGCAGCAGTGCAGACATTGGGAGATATCCTTATTGATTTCATGGATCAGGAACCTCGTATTCTGGACGAATATATGACTTTTCTGAGCCAGTCTATTGCATAGGAGCGAAATCAAAATGCCATCTGTGGCCATCCTTATCGAAGCAGCAGAATGATACCGAATACGGCCAGAAAACTTCCGACAACACGCGTCACCCGGACAATAAACCGTATCGGGCTGTTCTGAAAGGTCGTAAAAACAGATACCGGGTAAGGCCAGATGAAAAAGGCCGCCCCAACGACAATTTGCATGATATGCGAATAGAACATCGTTCCATCGGATATGGCCGTAATCAAAATCACGACAGCCGCCGCAAAGATTACGATATACAGGGGCAGTTTGAACCGCTTGTCAAGCGCGAGATACCGCTCCGCTGCCGACTGGCATTCGATGGAGCATACATGGAAGGTCGTCTCCTTGACCCGGACTCTGGGCGGTTTTTCCGGCAAATCGCCCCCGCAGTATACACAAGTTGCGGCAGCGGCTTCTTTTTTTTCTTTTTTTGCAGCCATAGCGTAAGCCTCCTCAAGGAACATGATGAGTATGAATCACCACGATGAATAAAAAAGATTAATTATGTTTCCCCGCCAGAGGCGGGGAAACATAATTTTCTTTTACGTTAATATGCGTTTTCCGGCAGCAGATCCGCAAGCATGTTCCTGACCTTACTGATTTCCCCGCAGCCCAGGATGTCCGGCAGCAGCTCGCCGGCGCGGCCGGCTGAAATCTGATTGATAATATATTTTGTCCTTCCCGCCAACGCGGGAGCAACGCTCAGCTCCTCCACACCCATTGCCGCCCAAAGCGGAATCAGGTGCGGCTCCGAAGCGGTTTCGCCGCAGATGCCGACAGGGATACCCGCCCGCGCGGCATTGTCGCAGGTAAGCTTGATCAGCCTCAGCACGGAAATGTTGCACCAGTCATACAGGTATTGAACCTTTTCGTTCAGTCTGTCGGTCGCGGTGGTATATTGGATGAGGTCGTTTGTCCCGATGCTGAAAAAGTCCGCGTGCTCCGCAAGCCGGTCGCTGATCACGGCCGCCGCCGGGGTTTCGATCATGATCCCCACCGGTATATCGCGTTTGAACGAAGCACCGCGCATATCAAGCTCTTCCTCCGCCTGGTGCAGGAGCCGCTTTGCCTCCAAAAGCTCCTCCAGAGTGACAATCATGGGGAACATAATTTTTATATTTCCGTATATGCCGGCCCTGAGTATCGCCCTGAGCTGGGGTTTAAACACCTCCGGGCGGTCAAGGCAAAGTCTGATGGCCCTGTAGCCCAAAAACGGGTTCATTTCGCTGGGGATATCCATATAGGCCAGCTGCTTGTCCCCGCCGATATCCAGCGTCCGGATGATCAGCTCCTTACCCCCGAGCTTTTCGGCCATGCTTTTATAAACCGCGAATTGGGCGTCCTCGCCGGGATAATCGCCGTGGTTCATGAAAATAAACTCCGTGCGGAACAGCCCGACCCCATCGCAGGCGTCCGGGTCCAGGGCGGTAATGCTGTCACTGTCCCCGCTGTTGATATTTACAGCCATGGATACGCCATCGATGGTTTGAGCGGGCCTGCCCAGCGCCGTGAGGTGAAGCCGGCGCATTTCAAGCTGTTTTTCCCCTTGCTTCACAAAGGCGGACCTCGCGTCATGATCGGGATTGATGTAGACTATGCCGCTCGCGCCATCGGCCAGTACGGAATCCCCCTGCCGTACGTTCCAAATTTGCGCCCCGGCGCCCACTATGGCCGGAAGCCCCAGGGATTTTGCGAGAATCACCGTATGGGAGGTTACGCCGCCCTTTTCCGTGACAAGCCCACGCAGGCGGGATTTGTCCAGCTTTACTGTATCCGCCGGGGTCAAATCGGTGGCAAAGACGATAAACCCTTCACCCCATGCCTCCGAAAACGGATCGCCTGAAGAAACGCCCTGGATTTCCGCGATGAGCTCATAGCATACATTGTTAATATCAACGACCCGTTCCTTCAGGTAATCATCGTCAAGGACCGCGAACAGCGCTTCGGTTTCCAGCCGTTTGACCTCAATGGCGTAAGACGCGCAAACCATTTCAGAGGCAATCACGCCTTTTACCCCGTCAAAAAAAACCGGATCGTCCAGAATTTCAAGGTAGGCTTTGAATATGTTTGCCTCTCCTCCATCCTGGCCGAGCCGCAGCTCGGCCAGGATTTCACGATAGCGTTTTCTCGCGTCCTCCAGCAAGGCGAGTTCCAAATCAATATCCTGTATGGGACGCTTGCCGGTGTCAAGCTGCTTTTCCTTCAGGACAACCGCCGTGCCTTCCGCGTATCCAGACGATCCGGCCAGTCCCTTTATCGTAACCATATAAAACCTCCAAAATTCAGGCCTGAAATGCGTACGCTATTTCTGCCGATAAGCTTTAAAACCTTTAAGGACCGCGCTAACCTCGTCCTCGGTCAGCAATATCGGTTTGCCCGCTACCCTGGTGTTGTAGTATATTTGCGCCAGAAATTCCACTTGCTGGGCGATGTCGAACGTATACTCCAAGCTGCCTCCACAGCATAAAAGCCCGTGGTTGCCCATCAGGCAGGCGTTGCGGCCTCCCATCGTTTCATACACCGACTCCGCCAGCTCGTACGTGCCGAACTGGACATAAGGCGAGCAGGGGATGTCGTGCCCCGCGTAACCGATGATATAATGGACCGGCTCTATCTTCCAGTGCAGACAGGCAAGGGTGGTGGCGTAAACGGAATGGGTGTGTATGACTGCAAGCACATCCCGCCTTCTCTGATAAAGGACCCTATGCAGATCATATTCGCTTGACGGTTTTCTTTTGCCGTCCATTTTTTTGCCGTCCAGCGTCATAACCACAACGTCCTCAGGGGCGGTATTGCGGTAATCCACACCCGAGGGGCTGATGGCCATAAGTTTTTGCTCCGGGTTATATATGCTCAGATTGCCGAACGTCCCAACGGTAATTCCGGCCTCAAGCAGCTTTACGCCGTACTCGGCTACCTGCCTTCTTTCGTTTTCCAGTATCAATTGATATCCCTCCGAATATTCGCTTTACATGCTTAAGTCCTGATAATTGACAATCCGGTCTGTAATCCCCTTATCTATGATTTTCAACAACTCCCGCGCCAGCAGGAAGGGGGAATGGGAAAGCGCTTCCCTTGTGGTACCCGCAATATGGGGCGTAAGCGTTACATTTTCCATCCTTGTCAGGCCGGAATCCGCCGAAAGCGGCTCCGAATCGTACACATCCAGCGCGGCGCCCGCGATTGTCCCGCTTTCAAGGGCTTTTAAAAGATCGTCCTGGTTGACAAGTCCGCCCCTTGCGGTATTGATCAAATACGCATCGGGTTTCATAAGGGAAAATAATCTCCTGTCAATGATACCACATGTGTCCGGAACAAGCCGCAGATGCAGGGAAACGATATCGCTTTGCGCAAAAAGCTCCTCAAGGCTGCTGACAATCGCAATGTTGCCGAGTCCGTTTTTCATCAGCCGTTCCCGGTCAAGAAATTCGTCATACGCAAGCATGGACACGTCCAGCGCCTTTAACCGCAGGGCAAGCTCAATGCCAACATTGCCAAGCCCTGCAAGCCCGACCTTCATATTTTGCAGGCAGGTCAGATGGTCTGAATTGGGGTAATTGCGCTCCCACACGCCTTGGGTAAGCAGTTTATGGGACTGGGCGATATTGCGCGTTACAGACAGCATCAGGCCAAGGGTGAACTCCGCCACGGGGACGCAGTTGCGTATCACATTTACAACGGGTATGCCCATTTCCGTTGCAGCGCCGACATCTACATGCTCAAGACCGCCACGGCTGACAAGCAGAACCTTCAGCCTTTTGGCCCTTTTGATCAAATCCCGGGGCATTGGGCAAAAATGAATCATCATAACATCCGCGCTGCCAATGGCATCGTCAAGCTCCTGCGGGTATGGTACGGCCTCAGGGCCTTTTGCCTCAAGTTCCAGTTGGTTTACGCTGAACAGACCATCGTCCTCCGGCCCCCAAAACACCTTTTTCAGGTTGGAGGCATCTACCCCCGCGGCATTGAGGGCCTGCTGCATGATATCACAGCTGACATAGTGGTCGCCAACCAACAGAACACGCTGCGATGGATTTTTCAAAAATTCAAACACGCTGTCCCCTCCAGATTACAGCATTTAAAGCAAATGTCATAATGTTGATTGAAGGCCGCGCGGCGCACCGCCTCGCGGTAACCGCTGCGCATGGCCGCTAAAAGAATCAGGCGGCGGCCGCGGCCATATGTGACGCCCGGCAGCCGCCTGAATGCCATTTTCAAAACGGCGGATTAGGGCACGGAAGCCTGCGCTGCGGCGGCGGCCTCGTTCTGTCCGTAATCCTCAAGGAAGTCAACAATTTCTGTGTGGTATTTGCGGAACAGGAAGTACAGCACAAAATACAGCACGACCACGCCGCCGATGATAAGCGGATTCTGGCTCCAGAAAGCGTAGAACAGTCCCGCGATCAGGGGATGGCACATAATTCCGAAGCTGATGATATAAACGCCGGTCTGGTCAAGCTGGAACCCGGCGTTGACCGCAACTTGCGTAAATGTAGGAGCCAAAACCGATGCCACAATCAGGCCAAGGCTGAACCAGATTGCGCCGGACACGATGCTCTTTGCGATGTTGCCGTGGGATATGCACACGAACACCTCGACCATATACGGCAGGGCAACAAGGTCTATCATCGGCAAAATGGTGTTTCCCGGCAGTACGAACGCCAGAAGGAGCATAATGGGAATCAGCAAAATACCCGTGACAAGCGTATTGGGTTCGCCGTAGCCCGCGGCATCGTTGACGGAAAGATACCACTGCCTTCCCTGTCCGCTTTTCGCGGCCTTTTGCTTATACGCATCGGTCATTGATGTAAAGGCAGAGGCAAAAATCCCGGCTACCTTCGGGAACACCGCCATAACAGCCGCGGTGGATATGGCCGAGGACGTGACAACGCCCCAGGACGCGAGACTGCCGGGGCCTATCAGGGCGTTCCAGTAGCCGATAATGCCAATCAGCGCCCCTACAACCAGACCGATGAACATAGGCTCGCCGAGGATGCCGAATCTTTTCTGAATCATCGCCGCGTTGAGCTTGATTTTATTGAATCCGATTTTCCCAAGCAGCACGTTCATTAAAACCGCGAAGGGAAGCGACTCCAAATGGTGGGGCGCGGTCATACAGCAGTTTTCATAGCCGTAATGCGTTGACCAGCGTTTTGCGGCGATCTCGCTAAACAGCAGGATATACAAGTTTTGCACCACCATCAGGGCAAGGGCGAGCCAGACATTCCCGGTCAGGGCGAAAAGCATGGAGCCCCAGACCATAAAGGAGTAGTTGTTCCACAGGTCGCTCGCCATGAAAACGTTCGTCCACTTTACAAAAAACAATACGATTTGCAGTAGAATCGCAATGCCGATAAAGATCAGTCCGATTTCAGTCGAATACGCGATGACCGCGGTAGACTGCCAGCCCGTGTCCAGTACAGGGAGGTTGACGCCGGTGCTTTCCACCATCCGGCTGACAACGGGGGCGATGATTCCGCTGTAACTGTTGATCACCAGGTTAAAGCCTGTGAGACCCACCGCACACAAAAGCGCCGAGTTAAACGCCTTCTTGCTGGGAGCACCCATGACTTTCGCCACGACAAACAGCATAACAGGGACAAAGACCGCTGCGCCGAAGGTTGAAAATATGTTGCTTAGCCCTTGAAAGAAATTTGCCAGCATAAATTCTCAACTCCTCACTTAAATTTCAGGTTGGTTTTGCCGTACCGCTTTATCTTGCATCTAATATGGCGATACAGTCCTCGATGACCTTGTCTTCGCTCATTCCGGTCAGCATCCCCACGGCACTGACCTTCGGCACGCCGAACTCCTCATATACGGGGCTGACACACGCGATCAGGTCAAAGCCGCCCGCGGACAGTGCCGACTCCACTCCCGGAGGGCTGGATTCGACTGTCGCCACATCGTAGCCTTTTTCGGCCAGTTTCTCCTTTAGCTTGCCCGCCACCATGGCCGAACTTACGGTGCCTGAGCCGCAGACACAGAGAATTTTTGCACGTTTCATTTCCATTCCTGCCTTTATAAAAATTTTAAGAATCTATATACCTTTTTGCGACCTCCAGCAATTCCTGCTTGCTTTGAGCCGCCTTAAATTCCGCCATGGCCTGCCTGTTCGTAAATACCTTCATCACTTTCTGCAAAAGGTCAAGCTGTTCATCGGGGTTCAGGATCGCCATCATAAACACCAGCTCGGCCTGAACCTTTGTATCCGGGTCGCCCATATGGGAAAAGGTCACGGGGGACTTGAGCTTAAAAACGCCCACCGCCGGCCTGTTTACATGTGCGCCCTTGGTGTGAGGCATGCAGATACCCATATCCTCAAGCTGAAGCCCGGTCGGATACTCGGCCTCCCGTGCGGCTACGGCTTCGACATAGGTGTCCTTCACAAACCCGGCTTGTTCAAAGCGGGTTCCAAGCTGCCGTATGGCGTCAATCGCGTCTTCGGTCTCAACACCCACATCGACAAGCTCCTCAAAAATCGCCTGAGACATAAAATGGCCATTCCTTTCCTCATGTTACTGGACTATTCTGTCAGCGATTCAATAAAAGCGACCAGGCTTTCGCCCGTCTCGGTTTCATTCTCGCCCATAACCTCGACAATGATTTCTGTTCCCTGCTTTAAGCCTGCCGCTAAAATGGAGATGATACTTTTGGGATTCACATGGGTTTCCCCGTGGCGCAGTCTGATCTCCTGGGGCATATTTTTACAGAAAGCCGTCAGGTCGGAAGCCGGACGGGCGTGCAGCCCCGAGGGATTTTTGATCACCGCTTTTTCTTGAAACATCGAAAGAAACTTTCCTTTCCGGGCATCCGGCGGCAGACCGGATTTGCCAATAAGTATATTTTGCAAAAATACTATGATAATAAAAGGGAATATGATATACTAAAGTCAAATTATTGGTTGCGGGGAGTATTATTTGAATGGACGACAGAACCGATTTATTGGTCCGGGTTTCCGAAATGTATTACCAGCAGGGCTTGAATCAAAGTGAAATTGCAAAAATTCTGGGCACATCGCGGCCCACGGTTTCAAGGTTGATTGACGAAGCAAAGGAAATGGGAGTCGTTGAAATCATTGTACACAGCCCCATCCGAAAGGATCCTCAGCTTTCCTACCGGCTCAGAAACGAGCTGAAACTCAGGGATGCGGTTGTGGTAAGCGGAACGTCCGACCCTGAGAAGGCCTTATCCTACTGCTGCCAGAGCGCGAACCAGTTTTTCGGCACAATTCTGACCAACAACGTCACTGTTGGAATCACCTGGGGTACGGCCATGGAAAAGCTTTGTGAGCTGATTAGCCCAAGGGAGTATTACAACGTGAATGTTGTCCAGATGGTCGGTTGCCTTGCTACCGGCGACCCCACCATGGACGGCCTTGAGTTGGCTATCCGCATTTCCAGAAAGCTTGGCGGAACCTATTCCAATATTTACGCCCCGGTTTACGTGGAGAACGAACTGGTGCACTCTTATCTGATGCAGGAGCGGCAAATCCAGGCCAGCCTTCGAAGGGCCCGCCATACCGATATTATCCTCACGGGAATCGGTTCCCTGGACAGCGCCACGTCCCTGCAAAAGGCGGGATATTTTACGGACAGGGACAGGATGTTCCTGTTGGGCAAGGGCGCCGTGGGACACTTGCTGGCAAGGCCGATCGACAAGGACGGCAACGAGATTATTTTTGACAACCATTATGTGGTGGGCGCACCCCTTGAATCCATGAAGTCCGCTCAATGGTCTGTGGGGATCGCCGTGTCTGAGGAAAAAGCGGAGGCGGTAATTGCCGCCAGCCGGGGAGGCTATATCAATACCATGATCATTGACCAGCTTCTCGCGTTGAAGGTTTTGGAATTGTTGGATAAGGAGAAACGATAACCCAAAGCGAGGCTGCTAGTCTCGCTTTTATTTTTTTGAGCCGCATTTATTATAAGCGGCGTTCTGACAAATCACCGTTGCAGCAGATTACAAATTTGGCGCCTTCGCCTCTGAGCATGGCATCAAAACCTCTCCTCCAATCCTCCAATGAAATGATGTCGCTGACGATTTTATCCGGCACGACTGTTTCCTGGTTCATCATCTCCAGCGAGACCTCCCAGGATGACGGCTTTTGGCTCCTTGACCCGATGTACTCCAGTTCCTTGTGGAGTATCAGATCCGTGAAAATCGCCTCCTTTTCCTGTGGGAACACCCCCATTTGTATGATCCTGCCCTTGCGCCTTGTGATCTGAATGGCTTTATTCAGGGCAGGGACCGCGCCGGAGCACTCAAAGGACAGATCCACGCCATATCCATTTGTCATGTTACCGATGATTTCGTCAATGTCCTGCTTTTGCTGGTTGACCGTCCTGTCGGCTCCGTTGCGGCGTACCATCTCAAGCCTTTCCGTATCGGAATCCAGTCCTGCCACTATGACTGTGGCCCCCCTGGCCTTGCACACCTGGGCGACCATTTGCCCAATGGCTCCCGCGCCGAAAACACAAACCAGATCCTTTTCCCGGACGTTCCCTTTTTCAATACTTGCGTGTACGGCGCAGGCGAGGGGCTCCGTAAGCGCCGCGGACAGGAGCGTGACATTATCCGGAAGCCTATGTACGCTTTCCTCCCTGCTGACCACATACTGCGCCATGCTGCCGTTCATTTGCGTTCCGATTCCCCGCCTGTTGGAGCACAGGTTGTAATCCCTGGTCATGCAGCTGGGACAAACGCCGCAGGTCGCATAGGTGGTTTCGCTTGTTACCCTATCCCCAGGCTTGATCGTTTTTACATCCGGGCCGACCTCCGTGACCAATCCGGAAAACTCATGGCCCAGTATAACCGGGGGACAGGTGCTGGGATAGTTTCCTTTAAACGCGTGCAGGTCTGTTCCGCATATGCCGGAATAGGCGATTTTTATTTTCACCAGGTTACCGGCGGCCACCGGTTCGGGAATGTCGGTATATATCATATTGTCATAGCCCGGCGACTGTTTGACAACCGCTTTCATATCATAATCGTTCTCCTTTCTGAACATTTGTAACCTTTTGTGTGTTTGGTTTCGCAAAAACCATCTGATTTTTCTCTGCCATCAGTTTATACTTTCCCACCAATCTAGTCAATAGAAAAAGAGAAATTTGAAATAATTTTATGCAGATTAACTAATTTTACATAGCTTTTTATGTTAGACAATCCAGAAAGAAAGTGTTGACATATGTTCGTTATCATGAAATAATGATTACGAAACCATAAGAATACCATCTATCGTGGTTCCTTCGCTTACGTTACGGGTTTCAGAATCAATAGAAGCATGGTCACGTTGGAAAGGAGTTGTGTATATGTCACGAAAAACACCGGAGCAAATTCAAAATGCGGCTGACGCGATCAGAAAACGTATTTTAGGACTCGCCATTGAAAGGGGCGGGTGTTATTTGGGGCAGGCGTGTTCCTCCGCGGAACTGGTCGCATCGCTGTATTTGGGCGTGCTGAATTTGGGTCCAAGCCTGGGGAGTATGCTGGCCCAGCCGTTTCCCGGAGTGCCATCTCCGGACAATATGGATTATCCGAAGGGGTCGCTTTATCACGGAGCGCCCGAGCCCGACAAGGACAGATTTTTCGTATCCCCCGCCCATTACGCATCGGTGATTTACTGCGCCCTTGTTGAAGCCGGGCGTTTGTCTCCACAAGCCACCGAGCGCTTTAACGTGGACGGAATGAATATGGAAATGATCGGCGCGGAGCATTCTCCCGGATTTGAATGCACGGCGGGTTCTCTGGGGCAAACGGTCAGCATTGCGGCCGGCACGGCTCACGCGTATAAAATGAAGGGTTACAGCGGAAAAATTTACGTGATGCTTTCGGATGGCGAGATTCAGGAGGGGCAGGCATGGGAAGCGTTCCAGGCTTCCTCGTTTTACGGGCTGGATAACCTGATTATTTATGTTGACGTCAACGACCAGCAGGTGGAAGGCTGGACAAAGGACGTTATGAACCTTGAGCCCCTTGACCAGCGGCTAGAGGCGTTCGGCTGCAAAGCTGTCAGGATTGACGGACATAACATTGGGGAACTAATCGAAGCCGCCGGGACAGAGCACGATGGAAAACCTCTTGTCGTCCTGTGCCACACGGATTCCGCCCACGGGATACCGCTGCTTGAAAAAAGCAAACCCTTTTTGCATTTTGTCAGAATTGAGGGCGGCAACGCCGAAGCGTTCGAACAATTTTACCGGCAGATGTGAAAGGAGGTCTCAGACAGATGAACATTGAACTCAATACCCACTCGAAAAACATCATTCAGTGGGCGCAAACGCACCCCGAATTTGTTGTCATGTCGGCGGATCTGGGCAGTTCCTGTGAAGTCAAAGAGTTTTCAAAATGTTATCCGGACCGGTATTTTTCCATGGGCATCGCCGAGCAGAATATGGTCAGCTGGGCCGCGGGCTTAAGCCGCGAAGGTTACAGGCCGTTCCTGCACACCTTCGGCGTGTTCCTGTACCGCCGTGTGCTGGACCAGATCGAAATGTCGGTGGCATATCCAAACCTTCCGGTGACGTTCGTTGGGTTTCTTCCGGGCATCATGACCCCGGGGGGCGTCAGTCACCAGGCGACAAACGATGTGGCCGTACTGCGCAGCATTCCGAATATGACCATTTTCGATATTGGGGACGCAACAGAAATCGAATCGGTCATCAAGCTGACCTATGACGTCAATGGCCCAACCTTCATCAGGATGCTGAGAAAGGAGGTCCCCCGCCTGTTCCCGGCAAACGAACCGATGCTGTTTAACAGGGCGCGCACCCTGACGGAGGGAAGCGACATCACGCTCATCTCGTCCAGCATCTGCACCGAGGAGGCGATGCGGGCAACCGCTGTTTTAAGGGAAAAGGGCCTTTCGATCCGGCACTTGCATGTATCCACATTGAAACCCTTTACGGATCCCGCGATACCGGAGGCAATCGCCAGCTCCAGATATGGCTGCGTAACGATTGAAAACCATGTGACCATTGGCGGGCTCGGTTCAGCGGTGGCGGATGTAATCGCCGAAAAGGGGCTTGGCAAGAGGCTGATTAAGGTCGGCATCCAGGACACCTACTGCCATGGGGCATCGAAAATGTATCTTTTAAAGAAATATGGGCTGGACGCCATGGCACTGATCGCGGCAATCGAGGATCTGACCGGCCAGAAGTTCAAGATCGGGGAACAGGAGCTTGAGGCAATACGCTTTGAGGATTACAGCGCCGTCTAAGAAATCACGATTGGAGATCATCATGGTAAAAGCGTGTATATTTGACCTTGACGGTACTTTATTGGACACTCTTCCCACAATCCTGCATTATTGCAACGCAACCCTGAACCATTTCGGGCTCCAGCCCATCACAACGGACGAATGCCGAAGCCTGTGCAAGCTCCCTTCTACCGAATTTTACACACGTCTGCTCTGGCTCGGCGGATGTCCGGCCGATGCCGCAAGGGCAAAGGCCCCGGAGGCGGAGATTTATGACGTAGGCGCATACCTTACCGATGTGAACAGGGAAACCGGACCGTTCCCCGGGATAAAGGAACTGCTTGTGAAATTGCGCGGTTGTGGCGTGAAAACGGCGGTGCTTACAAATAAGCCCCAGCCAATCGCCGAAGCCCTGATAGCGGCCCAGCTTCCCGGACTGTTCGATCTCTATATTGGACAATCGGACAGGTTTCCTCCCAAGCCGGACCCAGCTTCGCTGCTTTACCTTGTGGACGCATTAAGCGGCAATCTGGAAAACTGCGTTTATATCGGGGATACCGATGTGGATATGCAAACCGGCAAAAACGTGGGCATGTTTACCGTTGCCGCAGGCTGGGGTTATATGTCAAAAACAGGGCTGATGGATTACGCGCCGGAGGCCTTTATAGAAAAGCCAGAGGGGCTTTTGGAGCTTCTGGCAAAACACAATTCCTGAAAAAGGAGCTGACGAATTGAATGTTTAAAGATCAAAAAGTTGAAATGATTCAGGCAGGCATAAAGCTTGACCGGTATGGCCTGATCGCCCTTGCGGGAGGCAACGTCAGCATGCGCACGGACAGCGGCGAAATCCTTGTGACCGCTTCCGGCATGATCTATGAGGAAATGGAACCAAGCGACATTTTGGTCATGGATATTGATGGAAAAATTATCGAAGGCGACAAAAAGCCCTCCTCCGATACGGAGGGAATTCTTTATATTTTCAGGCACAGGCCGGACATTATGGCGATTATTCATACGCACCAGCCGTACGCAACCGCCATCAGCCTCATTCAGGACGAATTCAGGGCGGACCTTACCACCCTCGGAAACGCGGCGGGAGGCAATGTCAAGGTTGCCCCTTATAGCCCTCCCGGCAGCGTGGCCATGGGGGAAGACACGGTACATTATTTAGGGGACGGCCTCGCCGTCATTCTGGCCCACCACGGGGTCATGACGGTAGGCGGCAGTTTGAAGCAGGCCCTGAACGCGGCGGTCTATCTCGAAGAATGCGCCAAGGCGTATTTGGCGGCCGCGGCGGTCGGCCCGACAAGGCATTTGACCGATGTCCAGATCAAGCATGCCGTTGACGTATATAAATATGTCGGTCAGGGTTCGGCCCCCATTCCTGAAGAGCTCACTGCCCGGGGAATGCAAGCAGGGAAAGATCATCCTGTTGCTCCAGTTTTTTGAGAATCCCGCCAACTGTGGCTAGTCCCCAAAAACCGATGCCAGGCCAATTGCCCCCTTATTTTATAAATGAAATAGGTGCAGATGCTTTGCCTCTTTCGTGAAGCTTGCATCTACACTTACAGGGCACCAAAAAACCGCATTTAGGCCGTCCGGCATAAGACGGGATATAAAACAAACTGTTTACGGGCGGCGGTCAAGGAACAAGTAAGATGTCTAAAAAAACAAGCGTATCGTTCCAAATGAGCGATACGCTTGTTTTTGTGCTTTCTTTGTCCTAATAAATAGATAGCATTACTGATACTAATTATCCAATTAAAGTGCCGATATCTTTGCGGTCTTTTTCCCGTGCTGCTGCGTTGTCCGCCTTGCGGCGCGAAAAAAATCCTCGCAAACCGATTCGTCTCTTCAATCGAATATTAGCATTACAATACCACTTAAACTGTCCGTAAATTCCATAGGAGATTTCCTTGATCCAGACTGTGGTTTATGTTGACCTTGTGGACGGGGATGATCGCTTTTATCCCACAAAATGACACCACAGGGGAATTGTAATCATTGACAGCAATATTGTCAGGACAACACATTTTGTTGCAAATGGCGCATCACTGTCATAACGTGACGCGAAAATTGCAGCTGTTGCACCAGCTGGCATACCTGTCATGATAACCGAAACGCCTGTTGCTGTTTTGTCCAATCCAAATAAAAGACAAAGAGCAAAAGCAGCCGCGGGCAAAATAACAAGTCTTAGGATACTGAAACAAATCGTTGTTTTATTAAAAATTGAAAATACATTTACATCCGCCAGGATTGTCCCGATGATAAACATGGTCATTGCTGAATTGCAATTTCCAATGTATCGAATGGAAGATATAATAACAGTTGGAAGTTGAATCTGTGTTATCATAAGGAGAATGCCGAGATACACACCAACCAGACATGGGTGTGTCATGATGTTTTGAATGACTTTCTTTTTGTCTGTGGTACCAGAGACAAAATAGGAGGTCCCCACTGACCACATCACAATCCTCATTGGAATCAGGAAGATGGATGTATACAATAGCCCCAAATTTCCATAAAGGCCCTCTGCGACAGGATTCCCCAAAAAGCCGCCATTGGAAACAATGGTGCAGTATTGCAATACTTTCTTTTGCTGTCCAACATAATGATTGAATATAAATTTGTTTAAAATAATACATAAGAACTGCAATAAAAAACCAATCACAAGAATAAAACCACATGATACCAATACGGAACGGTCAAATTCAATCAAAAACGATTTAATAATGTTGCATGGAATTATGATATTAACGCACAGATCAGTTAAGCAACGCTTTCCGGCATCGTCAATAATTCCTCTTTTCTTCAAGAGGACGCCTGCCAGAATCATAATAAAAAGCGTACCTTGCAAGCTGATGGAATCAATAATCCTCATATTATCTCCGCCTCACTGCTGCCGGACTGGGCTTGGGCGGCATGAAATATATTCTGATATTTTTTCCTCCCAACGTTCGAAAGAACCTGAGGTAAAAACCAATCACTGGCAGGATGGCAATGACTGCCAACAAAAATAAATGCGGTACCATAAAACCCCTCCCCCTGATCAAAGTATATATCCCAATAACATCGTTGTCTAACTGTTATATTTGGTTTATAATACAAATAGAGCTTGTGGTTTGGAGGGGGAAGACAATGAACTTTCAAAGCATGGATTACTTTGTGATGGTAGCCAGAGAATTAAGCTTTACGAAGGCTGCCGAAGCACTGCATATCACCCAGCAGACACTAAGCGCACATATTGCGGCGATGGAGCAAGAACTTGAATGTAAATTACTCGTCCGTCATGTGCCTTTGGAATTGACCTATGCGGGAGAAGTATTTTTGCGTTATGCGGTTGACTTTCAAAGAAAGTATTATGAAATGCAGCGTGAATTCGGAGACATTGTGCATCACGAGAAGGGGAAGCTTCGCATCGGTGTTGCTTACACAAGGGGGCGGACAATTATGCCCGATGTGATCGAACGGTTTCAGTTGCAATATCCGATGATCGAGATTCAAGTGATGGAGCGCGCCAATGATGTTCTGCGAAAAATGCTGCTCAACGGCGAAATGGACCTGATCATTGCAAATTTACCTGATAAAATTCCAGGCATTGAACTTCTGGACTTTTATGAGGAAGAAATTGTACTGTTTGTATCGAAAAAATTATTGTCAACGGTTTACGGAGAAAATATGCAATCAACCATCGAACAAGTGGAGGAAAACGGAGATTTTTCATTGTTTCGTGATTGTCCGTTTTTATTGAATAATCAGAAAGATATTGCGGGGCGTATTGGGCGGCATTTGATGAAACGCGCCAACTTTCATCCCATGATAAAGGCACAGTCGGAAAATATGGAAACGCTGCTTGACCTCTGCGTGAAGGGAATCGGAGCCTGCTTTTGCCCGGAAAACTTGGCCGCTAAAGTATTGAACGAACAGCAATTATCCCAGCTATATTCATTCAGATTTGATGATACTGCCCGTTATTCCATTCGCTTTGGATGGCTGGAGGAAACGCATCAATGGAGTGTAATTTCAAATTTTGTAAATAAGGCATTAGATTTCGGGGTGTAGTTTTATATATGTTCACGTATGGAAAGATGGAATTGAGATGTGAATAACATCGTTCCTGTGGGTAATTGATACGATTGGAGGCGGCATGGGAGCCAAATATCTCATGTATCCGACCTCGGCTAATGCTCCTGCCGGTTGTCTGGTAACAGGCAATCGTATCGATACGGGTGAACTGCCAGGTGATTTAGCAATAACCGGGAACGGCCCGCACCGAAAGGGTAAGGCCAGAAAGGTTATGAACGGGTAGTCACCGGGGCCGTAGTCGTGAAGATCTCCCGTCAAGAAACGGGGAGTAGCGAAGGGCCTTAGTCTTACTTTGAAAGATAAAACAGTATTTTCAATTCGCCACCATTAGACGCAAGAGACTAATCATAACGGAAATGGGGCGATAACAGCCTATGAGTATCAACAATATTTATTATGTGGATATGGAAAAGCGGTTTGACGACTTCAAAAATGGAATTATCAACATGCGCGCGCTTTATCCTATGGTGTATGACGAAAATAACGTTGCGCTTGCGGTACGTGGGTTGAGCCGAAGTCCTGGAAAATGGCCTTAGGGCCGGATGGAACCAATTATAAAACGTTGGAGAAATATTCCGTTGTGGAGCTTTCGGCAATCGTCAAAGACCGCCTTTTCAAGAAAACGATGGATTATGTCAGACGGACGTATATCCCAAAAGGTAATAAAAAAGACGGGAAAAGGTAGTCCGGCATAAGACGGGATTTGTTTCGAAGTGTGGCGTAGCGTCAAAGCCACGCCATTTCTTCCTGTGCCGGAGTATTCAGTTCCGGCAAAATCCCCAGCAGGTCATAGTTGATGTGAATATTCTGCCTGCATTTTCCGCCCGATTTATCCGGTGCGTCCACAAAAACCTTGCTAACCAAATCATTCAGGATAGTTGGGGTCAATTCCGTTAAGTCTATATACTGCTTGCACTTACGGATAAACCGTTCCAAATCTTCGGCGTGCTGTTCCTGTTCGTCCAACTCTGCTTGCCATTGTTCCAGCTTGCTTTCCAAGCCGGCTTGTTCCGCTTCGTAATCAGAGGACAATTCCTCAAAGCAAATATCATTGAGTTTTCCGCTTACGTTGTCCTCCGATAACATTAGTCAAGGAGGTTTGTCCAATTTTTAAAAATATTTTATAATGTATTCCCGCTGCCACTTGCCAAAGGCTTTGGAATCGGCAGGATAAAGACTGTACTGGCATTGTTTTGAGCGGTTTGTTCTGGTACAATTGAAAGGCATTATTCGGTTCATCTATGGGCGAGATAAGGTGCAAAAATAAAAAATATATTGACTATCACCTTGGGGGTTGCCTTACGCTTATATCAGGAGGTGAACATTGTGTTTATCAATGAAGTATGCAAACTGACGGGGCTGACAAAAAAAGCCGTTGAATATTATGAGAAACAAGGTCTTTTAAGTCCTGAAATAATGGAGAACGGTTATCGCAAATATGAAATTGAGGAAATATCTGCTTTGAAAGAAATCTCCCTGCTTAGAAAAATGGGGATAGGCATCGCGGATATTAAGGCTATTCTGGTAAGCGATGATAAACTTGCTGCTCTTGCGGAGTGCAAAAGCAAAATAACACGGCAGATGAATCTCCTCAATGTACAGCGTGGATGTATAAGCCATCTGATAGATAGCGGTTACAATATTGACAGCTCATTTCAGTATGCGACATATCAGCTTGATGAAAATCGAGTTATTAAGGAGAGGCTTGCAGAAGCGTTTCCGGGCAATTATGGTTTGTTTTTATCATTCCATTTTGGGCGGTTTCTAAATGAAAAAATCGACAGCCCTGAAAAAGAAGCCGCCTATGGGAAAATCCTTGAATTTTTGGATGGTCTTACGGATATTCCTTTCCCAAAGGAAGTTGAAGATTACATGATGGAGGCAGGCGGGCTATGGAACGAGGACGTTATGCAATCCTTGGACAGCGACACAAAGACGGCAGTCGATGATTATGACAGCTTTATGGAAACAAAAAGAAATATCATCGAAATGTATTTGGATTATTGCAAATCGGATGAGCATAAATCTTCCCCGGGTTATAAAATGAAAACGCTTATGCTGGAATTTCAGAAAACAAGCGGTTACGTTGATGTTTTCATCGAAAACATGAAAATACTTAGTCGTGAATATTCAGAGTATCTTGAGAAATTGCGTGAATCAAATGACCTCTTTTTACGGGAATATCCTAATGCTGCCGATATATTAGGGTATTATTGACAGGATAATGATGAGTGTCTTTCATTATACGCCCTAATTCTGTTCTTTGGAAGAGGCCGGGGCGCGGAGCGCGTAGCCCCGCAAAAGCTAACGATAACCGCCGCGCAAGTGGAGCCGGTTTTACCGTATAATGAAGCAGCCGAAAGCGGGGAAATGCCACGGCAAAAATCCAGACGGTCAGTGGTTCGAGGGTGGAGATTTTTTCGCGTCCTTTGCGAAAAAATACTACCCGCCCATTGACGGTCTGGATAGGCGGAACAGACGGAGAAGTTCTCATTGTTTTGGGCGGGTGGTTATGGCACAATAAAGTAGATTTCTTAGTTCGTCTATTGCGCGGTGAGGTGAGCGAACAGTATTTATATAATACACTACATACTGCTATAGGGGGTTATCATGAGTAATTTGAGCAATTTTTGTACATGCACCAATATGGAATGTCCATTGCATCCTACAAAGCATGACAAGGGATGTGCGCCTTGCATAAGTAAGAATCTAAAGTTAAAGGAAGTGCCAAACTGCTTCTTTAATTTGGTGCCTCACGCAGAATCAAGAAAAGGCGATTCTTTTAGAGATTTTGCAACGCTGATACTGGAAGAAGAATAGTTGATAATAAGCATACTGCATAGTACGCATTAATCTCCAAAAGATAACACACACGGCGGACAGATTAAAATTACCCGCCGCGCTTTGTGATTATAACTCCATGTCGTGCGCCCTCTTGGGTTCTTTTTTACATACTCACGGACAAGGCTTTTATTTTGCAACAGCGTCAATTCCACGGACAGGGCAAGTTCAATTTTCCGCGCGAGCTGTGAGTTTTTTGCTCTCTCGATTTTCTTCACAGCGTTCCACAAAACGGCTCGGTCTGGATACTCGGCGGGGGCATTGTCGGACAATAAAATCTCGGTATGGACTACGCCGCCCTTGCGGGTGTAGTCATGCTCTATACCGTCATATTGATTTATGATTTTCTCTCCCGCCCTGTAAGCCGCCGCCGCAACTGCGGACTTGCCTTTGCCATGGCTGATGATTTTAATGCTCAAATGATAGATGGAGATAGGGATACTCCTTTCGTTTTAGATTGAAAAATACCATTATGAGGTGTTATAATTGGCAGAACAAGATAAACAAAATGGAATTTGCGGGAGGATAAATTTATGTGGGTACTATTAGGAGTTGCTGCAATCGTCACGGCAATATTAAATGTTATTTGGAGTGAAAGAAATCAAGATGCGAAGTGGTTTAGATTTATCAGTTTATCATTGACGGCTTTAACACTGTGCGCATTTTATAGTGTAAATGCAAAATGGGTTTTACATGAAGATTGGTCTGCACTGATGGATGTTGTTCCTTCCATGTCAAAAGCACTATGGGTTCTTACAATAGTATCAATATTGATTAATTGCATCTCTTTATTTAAGAAAAGGGATCGGTAAATTCCTGTTTGCTACTCCTTAATCAAGTCATTTACTGTAAACAGGCAAGACGTGTTTTCTTTTGTGACGATAGGCACAAAACGCTGTCTGCAAGACCGCATATACCACATTCATGTGGTATATAAGTGCGCCCTCCGGGTGGGGGGAGAGAGGCTATGCCCGCTCTCCCTGCGCCGTTTCCTCTGGTTTCGCGGCGGGCGTGGTGTCGATATGCGCCGCGATAGTGTCAAGCGCCCTGCGGGTAAAGTCGGTTAGAAGGGTCTTTTCAAGGAAGATTTTGAATTGCTCATCCGTAAGGGTGATAGTATCGGGCAGCATACTTTCCAATAGCCCCGCCCGTTTGCAGAGGCGTTTTGTCCTGTCCTTGTGTTCCTGCTCTTTCTACTGCTGTATCAGCCGTTTTATCTGATTTTCATACTGACCGATTTTCTCTTTTGCCTCCGCAATTTTTTCGTTAATGGTCTTTGCCATGAAATAATCTCCTTTCAGTTTTGGAATTGGAATGGATTTGGACGCAAAAAAGCGGCCCCGGTTTCCCGGAGCCGCCGTATTGCGGTTGTGGTTATGCTGTTTTCTTCTATTCAGATTGCGCCGCCGCGCTGCGAAGTCCTTGTAGGTCTTGCGAAATAGTGAATTGAGTTCGGCAATCCGCTTTTCATTTTTGGCTGTCTGCCGCCTGTGGGATTTTGCAGATCCCGCTTGCTTGATGGCCAATTCCTCGCGGAGCATTTTCATGAAATCGGCTTCATTGCTCTTGGCAAAGCCGCTTGTCCGCTTCATCGCTTCCAATATCAGCTTGTTTGCCGTTGTGGAGCCGATAAAATAATACTGCACTCGGCTTCGCCGCCTCTGCTCTTGGCGCTTGAATAGATAGGGCAATAGCAATCACTCCGTGCCGACTCGTTTATGATGTTACCCGTTGCCTTACTGACTTTCTGCGATGGCCCGCGCCTGTGGTTGAAAAGGCGGCTGCCGCAATCGGAACAGTAGAGAAGCCCGGTCAACGGGTTGGCTTCGCCTGTGGTATCGGTGCGCCGCTTTACCATCCGGCAACGCTGCGCCGTTTCCCATGTGCCGGGGTCTACGATAGGCTCATGGGTATTTTCGATGATTACCCAATCCTCTTTCAGATTTTTTGTTTGCTTTTTGTCCTTATAGGATTCTTTGACGGAACGGAAGTTCACCGTATGGCCCCATGTATTCCGGCGTTTCAATTTGTTCCTGCGTCAGCGTCCGGGCGATCTGGAACGGCCCCATGCCCGATACGCTCATCTGGAAGATACGCAATACAACGGCGGCGGCCTCCGGGTCGATAACCCATTTCGTTTTGTCGTCCGGGTCTTTGAGGTAGCCGTAAATAATACCGTTAGTAGTACGTTTCCCATTGTTACCTTTGAACTGATAGACTGCTTTCAATTTGCGGCTTGCGTCCCTCGCGTACCACTCGGCCATAATATTTAAGAACGGGGCGAACTCACTGCTTTCCTGGTTCTGGCTGTCAATGTTGTTTGCGATGGCGATGAAGCGGACGCCGTGCTGACGGAAGAAAACTTCCGTATAAAACCCGGTCTGTAAATAGTCCCGGCCTATTCACGACATATCTTTACAGATGACCGTTCCCACGTTCCCGGATTCAATTTCCGTAATCATGGCCCGAAAGCCTTTGCACTCAAAGGTTGTGCCGCTGACACCATCATCGGCTGGTGTCAAGCAAAGACAAAAAAATATTTTATAAACTATGTGAACAATATAAGAAAGCCTGTCGGTGTGGCGTTGCTGTCAAACCGCAGGCTTCGTTACAATTTCATCCTCAGATTATCTGTTCTTTTCGCTTCTCGCAAAGAAAAATGTACCGATAATCAGGCACCCCACAGTCAAAACCGCAATCATGGCAAAGTTTACCATAGGATTGAACATCACCACGCTGTCATATTCCGGCGTTCCGGCATAGACCACCGCGCGGGCGAGGTCGAGGCAATAGGTCATCGGCATCAGGCGGCTGAAGACCATCAACGCGCCGCTTGAGTTGTTGATGGGGATAATTGCGCCGGACAGGAACATCTGCGGCATAACGATTAAGTTGACGGCAAGATTTGCGGCTTTCCTGTTCTTAATCAGCCCTATGACAATGAGTGCCAAAGCCCCGCCGGTCAGACACATCAGAGGAGAAAGCGCCAGAATCAACAGCAGTTTGCCGAGGGGCAGCGTAATCCCCATAATTAAGCCCACAACAAGCGTTCCAGCCATACTCACGATTCCGGCGAAGGCGCTGCCGAGGATTTTACCGATGACAAGCGAACACCGCGACATCGGCGAAACCAGCATTTCCTGATTGAAGTCAATGTCGTGGTCGTCCACCATCGAAGCCATGCCCATCGATGTTATCATAAACAGCATATTAACAAGCATACCGACCAGCATGAACTGCCCGAACTCAAATCCCAAGCCACCCGCCATGTTCTGCATCAGATTTCCGCCAATCATGCCCATCATCACAAGTGGCATGGCAAGGCTCATAATGGCCGCGCCGGGCGATTTGAGATACGCCGTGACTTCGCGCGCCATAACAGTTAAAACCGTGTTCAATTCCCGAAACACTCGGGATTGCTTTCTCGTTAGTACCAATGTGCTCATGCCGCGTCCCTCCCGCTTTTGTTCAAAAATTCAACGTATGCGTCCTCTAACGATGGCTCGTGGATTCGGAGTACCGTCAGCCTCGTTTGCAGCCGTGAAATAACATCCTGCGCCGATTCCTGATACGGGACAATGACGCGCCCGTTCACCGTAAACGGCAGTCCCAAAGCCGTAAGCTCGTCTGTCAAAGCGGTTCTGTCCTCGGCGTCTAAAATCAACTCCTGACGTAACAGACTGTTTCTCATATCCTCCGGCGAACAACAAGCGGCAATTTTGCCGTGGTTTATCAGGCAAACCTTATCCACGTTTTCGGCTTCGTCAATGTAGTGTGTGGTCAGAAAAACGGTTGTGCCGTATTGATTGCGGACATCGTTGATGTAATCCCACAATCCCCGGCGACTTACCGCGTCCAGTCCCTGCGTTGGTTCATCGAGGAACAATACAGCCGGAGTATGGATTAAGCTGCGGATAATTTCCAGCTTGCGCTGCATACCTCCCGATAACTTCTTGATGGGCTTGAACAGCGCGTCCTGAATACCCACGATTTCAGCTAAGTCCAACACCCGCTTGCGGTAGGCGGCGGGCATCATCTTGAATGTGGGGCGATAGCCGCACATGCCGTACCAAGCGTGGAAGCGGATATTCTGCTCCGCCGTGAGCTGCGGGTCAAGGCTGGGCTGCTGAAAGATGATACCCACCTTCTCGCGCACCTTCCGCGCTTCTCTGTCAATATCGAATCCGGCGATTTTCATCTCGCCGGAGGTTTTGGACAGCGTAGTGGTCAGGATGGATATGGTCGTGGTCTTGCCCGCTCCGTTGGGGCCGAGAAAGGCGAAGAACTCGCCCTTTTCCACCACAAAACTGATTCCGTCCACAGATGGGGCTTTCGCGCCTTTATATTGCTTGACAAGATTGTTTACTTCAATTACGCTCATGACGGCACCTCATCTTTCTCTAAGATGGAATCAATCAGCCTGCCGATTCCGTAGATAATCATCACAATGATCGACATAATAGATAACCTCCGTTTTACTTGATGGCCTTATTCTAAGACCCCGAATTAAACGGAGGTTAAATGAAAGTTAAACGGAATGTAAACCGGGCAAAATAATTTTAAAGGCTGTGCCTTTGCCGGGTTCGCTTTGCACTGTAATCGTGCCGCCGTGAAGCTCTATGATTTTCTTCACGAGTGAAAGCCCCAATCCGTTACCGCCGAGACTTCGGTCGCGGGCTTTATCTACCTTATAAAACCGTTCAAAGATGTGCATTTTATCCTCGTCCGAAATACCGATGCCCGTATCGGCGATCGTCACATGGTCATCTTTCAGCGTGACGGTTATCGCGCCGCCGTCCGGCGTAAACTTAATAGCGTTGTGCAGCAGATTCACCCATACCTGCGACAGCAAATCTTTATCGGCGTTGATTGTGTATTTTTGCAGGTCGGCTTCAAAAGTGATGTTTTTCGCCGACCACTGCGGCTCCAAAGTCAGTGCAATGGCTTCAAGCTGCTTATCGAGCCTAAAATCCGTTTTGTTGGGTGGGATTTTGTTGTTGTCGAGGCTCGACAGTTTCAACAGGTTTTCGCTCAGACCGGACAGGCGCTTGCTTTCCGCTTCGATAATCCCGGCGTAATGCCTGCGCTGTTCGGGCGGCAGCTCATCGTCTTTCAGCAGGTTAGCAAAACCACCGATTGAAGTGAGAGGTGACTGTATTTCATGCGACACGTTCGATATGAAATCCTGCCGCATTGCTTCAAGAGAACCAAGGTTTTGCACCATATCATTGACAGCTTTTGCGATTTCATGGTGCGGGGCGTTTTCGTCAACGTCCACGAAAACGTTGAAGTTGCCGTTGGCGATTTCGCTTATCGTTTTGGTGAGTATTTCGTGTCGGTCTTGTAATTCGTGGCGGTTCACGCGCCGCATTATCGCCATGATTGTACCGAACAGCGCAGACAATAGCAGCAGCGCGAGTACACCCGTCACAATAAACATTATAACGCCCGACATTGTGAAGAACAGCGACAATAGCCCATATGTCGCCGCGAGCGCAACCGCGTACGCCGACAAGGCTGTCAGAATCCCTCCGGCTTTTTTAAGAATAGTCACGCGATCACTTCCAGCCTGTATCCAAGCCCGCGCACGGTGGTGATTTTGAAACCCGACATGAGGGCAGGAAACCGCTCGCGCAAACGTCCGATATGCACATCAAGCGTCCGCTCGTTGCCATCGAAGTCGTAGCCCCAAACGTCCTCAATCAACTGGTCGCGAGGGAATGTGCGTCCGGGGAACCCCGCAAGCTTGAAAAGCAGTTCAAATTCTTTATGCGGAATATCCTCTTTTTTACCATCGGTTATAACGGTAAAACTCGCGCGGTCGATCATGACATTCCCTATTTGTATCTGCTGCGATGCTTCGATTTTATACCGCCGCAAAAGTGCGCGGACGCGCATAAGCAGTTCATCGCCCTCAAACGGTTTGGTGAGATAGTCGTCCGTCCCCGCGTTGAACCCCGCCGCTTTCGCGGCAAGCTCACCTTTAGCTGTCAGCATAAGGATAGGAAGGTTCTCATAATACTTTCGCAGATTGCGGCAAAGCTCGTAACCATCCATGTCCGGCATCATAAGGTCGATAACGGCAAGGTCAGGGTTCTCGTCTGTGATAACGCGAAGCGCATCGCGTCCGTCAACGGCTTCACAAGAATCGAAGCCGCCGTTTTGGAGTAACACGCGGACGAGCTCGCGGATATTTGGGTCATCGTCCACTATCATAATTTTGCTCATAACACCCACCTCGCCCAAATAATATCACATTAATGTAAACGGAAATTAAACAAACTCATTTTCAGGTAAACATACCCTTTAACATTCACCGAGGGGATACCTTTGCCTTATATTCCTCGCCCCATTGCCACATGGCGTCAAGTATGGATTTCAAGCTGAATCCCAATTCGGTCAGCGAATACTCCACCCGCGGAGGGACTTCTGCATATACTTTTCTATTTACCAAGCCGTTTTCTTCCATGATCCGCAAGTGCTGTGTCAGAACCTTTTGAGAAATCCCTTCAAGGGATTTTTTTAATTCTCCGAAGCGTTTTGTGCCGGTGAGCAGATCGCGGACTATTAAAATCTTCCACCGGTCACCCATTAAAGTCAGTGCGGTTTCCACCGGGCAGGGCGGCAGCTCGTATCGTTTCAACATATGTGTTTCCTCCCAAAATCCATTAGTTACCTAAAAGATACTACGGCACTCTAAAGTGCCTGATTTACATTGGATACTAAGGATATTATAGTATGTTTAGGGCAAAACACAAGACCCAAATCAAATCATAATTGGAGGCAAAGAAAATGATTGACTACACAGCCATTTTAAAAGAAAACCCCAACGGCGTACTTGCCACGCAAGACGGACAGGGTGTGCGGACACGGATATTTCAATATCTGTTCGCAGACGGAAACAAGGTGTATTTCTGCACCAGCAGCCAGAAACCGGTTTACGCCCAACTGAAAGCGACCCCCCATGTTTCCTTTTGCACTTACCCGGCAAACTTTAGTTCGGTGCTTTCCGTCAACGGCAAGGCGGTGTTTGTGGATAACCTCGCGATGAAAACCCGTGCGCTCGATGAGAACCCGTCTATTAAAGGCATTTACAACACACCCGACAATCCGATTTTCGAACTCTTTTACATCGATGTAAAAGAAGTAGAAACTTTCAGCTTTACGGAGGGGCCGAAAAGCTATTCCGTATAACGGCACATTAAAATGAAAAGTCTTCAGGGCGGGGTGAAATTTCCCACCGGCGGTACAGTCCGCGAGCCGAAAGGCCGAATCGGCGAAACTCCGATACCGACAGTTACAGTCTGGATGAAAGAAGATATGTCAAGAAACCGCCCTGTTTGTCTGGCGAGCAGGACGGTTTCTTCAATCCAACGCATATCTTAACAGGAGTTATGATGAATCAGATCGCCATTCAAAAAAACAAAACCAAAACCCCCGTCCGTATGTTGACAATGACAGCCCTGCTTGCGGCAATATCGTATGTGCTTGCATATATTGAGATTCCCGTACCCTTATCACCGTCATTCGCAAGAATGGATTTATCAGCCGCAGCGAATCATGGTGCTGAACACGCCTGAATCTCTGTCGAAGGTCAAGGAGTTCTGCACCTTCGGCTATGACAAAAAATATGTTGACCTCGCAAAAGAATGTGGGGACGGAGAAAACAAGGAAAACGTCTATTATTACGGTGCGCCCCTTGTGTTGTTTGTGTGCTATGACAGGACGGCGTGTTGGACACATCCGCAAAACGGGGAGTCCAGCGGCGTTACCGATGCCGCCATCATCGCGACCCACATGATGTTGGAAGCCGCAAGCATTGACCTCGCAACGGTATGGATCAGCTACTTTTAAAAATGAAGGGCAAGGACTATTTTGTTATCACCACCAATGTAGACCACCAGTTTCAAAAAGCGGGATTCGATAAGAAAAGATTATTTTATGCCCAGGGTGATTACGGATTATGGCAATGCTCACTCCCTTGTCACCAAAAAACATACGACAATGAAAAAGCTGTCGGTGAAATGCTTAATCAGCAAAAGAATTTGCGTATCCCGTCAGAGCTTATCCCTCATTGCCCCGAATGCGGAAAGCCGATGAGCATGAACCTTCGCAGTGACCATACCTTCGTACAGGACGATGGTTGGTATCAGGCAGCGGAACGGTATGAGGATTTTATCCATAAGCACAAAAAAAGCAAAACCCTGTATTTTGAACTTGGTGTCGGCGGTAATACGCCGGTGATTATCAAATACCCATTCTGGCAAATGACGGCGAGAAACCGCAATGCGACATACGCCTGTATCAACTTTGGCGAAGCCGTCTGTCCCAAAACCAAGCCATTTGCATTAACGCTGATATTGGGCAAGTATTTGATTCCTTAGCATATGCCAATGGGGATGTATGCCTTGATTTTGCCTTTGTAACGGGAAAGGAGCTCCCCGAATTTATTCTCCGCCCACGTTTCCAGTTTCGCTATTAGATCAGATAGTCCAGGCATGGATTACACCTCCTTCCGAGCCTGTGTCTATATTGTCCATTGAATACAGAGAAAAGCCTTTGCCAAACGCCGTGTCCAACACATGCTGCTCAATACGCAGGTGTGTCGTTACGCCGTCCCGTGGGAAAGCGTCCATGAGCAAGCGCCTCCATCTGGTTTCGGAAAGTGGCGAGCAGAACCTCTTTTTTGCCGAGCTTCCGGGCGGCGGTGATAACCCGTTCGACACGCCGTATATCCATGTCGGCCGCGATGACAAGTGGGCGAGTGCCATCAACGTTTGATTCCATGTCTGATTTGTCGTTCTTGCCCTTCCGCTATCCGCTGTTTAAGGATTTGTATCTTGCGCGGCAGGGGTTTCAGACGCTTTTTGTAGAGAATTATATTGTTTTTTACATTGTTGATGACACGGCAAAGCAGGTAATCATTCATCGCGTTATTTATGGCAAAAGGAACTACAGAGAACGTTTCCTCGAAGATTAAGCGGCACAGGTTTAAGTTCTTCAAATGAGGCCGGGCTATTGAAAATATCAATAGTCCGGCTTCTCCTATGCTTCATAAATACCATGCACGGCGGTGGCCGAATTGCGCATTAATCCATTTAGTAATTGCCTGTTTATATATATTTCTCTTGCCTCCCTTTTCTTTATCTGTTCAATATACACAAATATTTGCTTGTGAACAGGTAAGTTATTTGTGTTTGCCATCTCTGCAGAGCGATGCTAGTATAAAAATGACAAGAAATAAAAAGCCGCTAAGAGTTCGATGATGTGTCTCTGCTTGTAAAGGAGGAGGAGCTATGTGTGAACCGAATCAGCAAAATTGAGGGAGGACCGGAAGGACTTGCGTTGGAAGATGCACCGATCATTTCCCCGGGAAAGGGACAGGTTCTGATCAGAGTTATGGCGGCGGCCATCTGTGGCAGTGATATTCATATTTATCAGTGGAATAAGTGGGCGGAAAATTTATATCAGGGACAGCTCCCCATGCCTATGGGACATGAGTTTTGTGGAATTGTGGTTGAAGTGGGTGAAGGAGGGGAAAACTTCCGGCCGGGAGAGCGAGTCTGTGGTGAGACACATATAAGCTGTGGCGTCTGTGACAAGTGCCTGCAGGGGCTTAACCATATCTGTGACCATCTTCAGCTGTTCAGTAAAACAGGCGCAGGTTGTTTTTCAGAATATACAACGGTTCCTGCAAAATGCCTTCTCCGTGTGCCCGATGCCCTTTCTGATCAGGAGGGGGTACTGCTGGAGCCTTTTGGGGTCGCGGTCAGAGCGGTGAAGACGGCAAATATCTCCGGAAAATCTGTCATGATTCAGGGGTGCGGTGCGATTGGATTGATGGCGATTCAGGCAGCGAAGGCGCTTGGAGCCAGTCGCATTTTTGCTTCGGATTTGGATCAGTACCGACTTGATTTTGCAAAGAGACTGGGCGCCGATGTAGTGCTTAATTCAGCGACAGAGAATGTTGCCGCAGAAATCACCCGACTGACAGATGGGATTGGGGTACGCGCCCTGTGCGACTTTACCGGGAGTATCCAGGCGATGGAGACGGGATTTAATCTGATTGCCAAAGGAGGGCGCTATATTTTGGTTGGGCTGCCCTCCCGCAAGATGGAGGTGGATGTGGTTCACGACCTCATTAATCGGGAGATTACGGTTCAGGGTTGCTATGGCCGGCACATATTTGATACATGGCATACTGCACTTGAGCTGATTGCCTGTGGGAAGGTGGATGTTTCTCAAATTATTACACATTGTTATTCTCTGGAAGAATACGAGACGGCCTTTCAGACAGCCGCAGGACGACAGTGCGGGAAAGTGGTGTTCCTGAATCATCAGAAGGGAAGGGGGGGATAATGATGAGGCAAGCCACTGAGATAATCAGTCGGCTTGAGAAGCGCTCGGCGCAGATGCGACGAGACTGTATCTATATGATTTACAAGGCGGGAGCGGGACATCCCGGCGGTTCTCTTTCGGCTGCAGATATCGTGACAGCGCTGTATTTTCATGAAATGGACATTGATCCGAAAAATCCCCTGTGGCCGGACCGGGATCGTTTTGTGCTCTCAAAAGGGCACTGCTGCCCAGTTCTTTATGCCGCTCTATGTGCGCGCGGCTTCTTTGGTCGGGAAAATCTGGATACGCTGCGTCAATATCATTCTCTGCTTCAGGGGCATCCGGATATGCGAAAAACTCCGGGTCTCGACATGACAAGCGGATCGCTGGGCAACGGCCTTTCCATCGGGTTGGGAATGGCACTTTCCGCCCGAACCCATCACCAAAATTACCGGGTTTTCGTCCTCATGGGAGACGGTGAGCAACAGGAGGGGTGTATTTGGGAGGCGGCAATGGCCGCCGCGCACCACAGGGTCGGAAATCTGGTTGGCATAATTGACCGAAATCATCTGCAGCTAACCGGGAAAACGGAAGAGGTATTGGCTCTTGGTGATTTGGGCGCAAAGTGGAGGGCGTTTGGCTGGCGGGTCATCGAAATCGATGGGCACAACATGGAGGAAATTCTGGATGCGCTGGGGCGCACAAGGGCGTCTGAAAAGCCGGTTATGATCATCGCCGACACGGTGAAGGGCAAGGGTGTTTCTTTCATGGAAGGACAGGTTGGATGGCATTCCATGGTTCCCAATGCGCAACAGGCACGGCAGGCGATGAAAGAGCTTTCAGCTAAGTGGGGTGAAGACGATGAAGGCCAGCAGATTTGAATTTGGAGAAGAACTAATTCGCCTTGCTGCAGAGCATCGGGACTTCTTGGTCTGCAATCCGGATACCCAGTCCTGTGGACTGGAGAATTTTGACAAAATCTATCCGGGACGAGCCTACAACTTCGGCATTGCGGAACAGAATCTGTTGGGCGCCGCCGCGGGGATGGCAAGCTGCGGAAACAAAGTATTTGTCCCAACCTTTGCTGTTTTTCTTACTATGCGCGCCTGTGAACAGATTCGGCACTTCATATGCTATCCAAAGCTTGATGTGGTGCTGCTGGGAACCCACACCGGATTACAGGTGGGCAAAGACGGGGGAACCCATATCGCATGTGAAGATGTTGGTATTTTGCGCACAATGGCCAATATGACCATTGTGCAGCCGGCGGACGGAATTGCGGCACGGGCAATGGCAAACTTTGCGCTGGAGTTTCAAGGCCCTCTCTATATCCGCCTTCATCGTGAAGCTGTTCCAACGGTCAACAAAGAGAACTATCAGTTTTGCTTTAATCGGGCGGAAATTCTTTGTGATTATGGCGGCGACATTGCCCTGGTGGCTTCGGGAGTGACCGTGTGCAGGGCGCTGGAGGCCGCAGAGCGCCTAAGAGCGCAGGGCATTGGCGCAAAGGTTCTGGATATCCAGACCATTAAACCCATGGACCGCGATACCCTGACACAGGTGGCGGCACAGACAAAGGCGATGGTGACCATTGAGGATCACAACATATATGGCGGCTTGGGTTCTGCCGTGGCGGAGGTCCTTGCAGAAACGAAGCCCGTAAAAATAAAAATGTTGGGCATCCAGGACGCATATGGAGAATCGGCAGGCCCGGAAGACCTGTACCGGCATCATGGATTGACAGTTGAGCAAATTACATCGACCTGCCTGGAGCTCATAGGAAGCAGATAACATCCGGCGGCGTACCCGACCTCAAAAAGTAATTCAGATGGAGTGGTATAAAAAGACTGAAAAATTATTTAGGAGGAACTGAAATGAAAAAGAAGATTATTTCTATTGTGTTGAGTCTTGCATTTCTTTGCAGCCTTGCCCTTACCGGATGTGGCGGCAATACAAAGCCTGGGAACGGATCCTCCGGCAATGCCGGAACATCCGGGAATTCAGGCGGAGGCGCCGTGGAACCCATAGAGGCTATCCTGGGACATCACTGCGCCGACAGTACCTTGTGGCAATATGGCGCGTTGCGCTTTGCAGAGCTGGTGGAGGAGTATACAGACGGCGGAATTATCATCAATATTTACGGTAATGGTGAATTGGGTGACGAGAAACAGCTTACCGAAATGACATCGGAGGGAACCATCCAATTTTCCATGCCTGGAGGCATGGTGTCCACCCAATGGATCAGCGGTGTAGACGTATTCTGTCTGCCCTTCCTGTTTGAAAACTCCGAAGAGGCGCAAAAGGTGTTTGACAGCGATTTGGGCAAAGAAATTTTGTCGGGATTCAATGAAATTAATATCAACATTTTGGGTGCATTTGAGAATGGATTCCGCCAGCTGGGCACCACCAATAAAAAGATTGAAAGCCTGGAGGATTTGAAGGGACTCAAGGTGCGGACTCCGGAGAGCGAGTTGTATCTCAGCACATGGAAAGCCTTGGGCGCGGCGCCGCTGGCTATGAGCTGGAGCGAGGTCTATTCCTCTTTGCAGACAAAGGTTATTGACGGAGCGGAACCTCCCATTGGCACCTTTTATGACAGTGGATTCGGTGAAGTGTGTAGCTATTTTGCATATATAAACTACCTGTATGATCCGATTTTGCTGGGCGTAAACCAGGAGTGGTTCAACTCCCTCACTGCCGAGTATCAGGACGCCATCGTACGTGCGGCCAATGAAGCGGTGGCGGAAGAGCGGATTGAGGCGGAAAGGCGAAACAGCTCAACAGAGGAGAAACTGGTTACAGAGTATGGAACTGAGTTTACCCACCCCGATCTGGCCCCCTTCCAGGGGGCTGTACAGGGTCTTTATGAGGCCCGAAGCGATCAGGAAAATATTACCGCAATTCAGGAGATGCTGGGTCGTTAAGAATTAACCGGGGATGCATTCCCGCGTCCCCGGTTTTTATTAAAATTTTTTCGCTGCCACACGTCAGCACCATCGTTCGGCTTTTTGGCGGTCTTTGTATGCAAATCCGGTACTAAGAAAGGTGAATACAGCATGAAACTAATACGTGTGATTGATAAAATAATTTCAAAATTTTGTGAGGCTTGTGCCGTTTTCTTTGGTTGTGTAATGATCATTTCGGCTTTTTTGCAGGTAATAACCCGATTTGTAATGAATAACCCCCTAAGCTGGACAGAGGCTGTTTGCCGGTATAGCATGGTATGGTTTGCCTTCACGGCGGCAGGCTGGGGCGTTAAAAAATTTTCCCACGTCCGGGTTGACATTATGCTCAATGCCCTGTCTGAAAAGGGGAAATATTGGCTTCAGAAATTTGTTGATGTGGTTACGGTTTTATTTTGTGCCATACTCGGATACTCCGGACTTCTTAAGGTGATACTGCAATGGAATCAAACAACGCCGTCATTGCCTCTGTCCTACGGCATGATATATCTTGCCGTTCCTGTTTTTTCCGTGATCGGGATGTTTTATGCCCTGCTGCAGCTTTTTGGACTGCAGAACAAGCTTTAAGGAGGGACGTTATGTCGCCTGCATTAATTGTATTACTTGTGGTTTTTTTCGGGCTGATGGCTTTATCTGTCCCCATCGCATACTGCATTGGCCTGGGTGGCATGGCGGCCCTGTTGGTCGGGGATATTCTGCCAATGCAGATTTTTGCCCAAAAAACATTGGGGGCGGTAGACTCATTCACCGTCTTGGCGGTGCCCTTTTTCATTATCTCCGGTGAGATTATGCTCAAGGGTGGCATTGCCCGGCGTTTGATTGCCCTGGCAGACGCCTTGGTGGGAAGGCGGGCCAAGGGCGGTATGGCTTATGTCACGATGCTGGCATCGGCAATGTTCGGTGCAATTTCCGGTTCTGCCGTGGCCACCACCACCGCCATCGGCGGTATGATGTATCCGGAGATGGTACGTAAAAATTATTCAAAGCCGTTTGCGGCCGCCATTGGCGCCACGGGTGGGTCGCTGGGGATTCTGATCCCCCCAAGCATTGCCGCGATCATATATGGGACATCTACCAATACATCGGTGGGGGATCTTTTTATGGTGGGCGCCGTGGTCGGCGTGATTGCGTGTGTGTTCTATTGTCTCGCTGCCAAGATAGAGCTGAATTCCGAGGATATTCAACTGGGATCTGAGCCCCAGAGCGGTATAAGAGAGATTCTCAAAACCTTTAAGGACGCTTTTTTAGGACTCTTGGCTCCTGTTATTATTCTGGGGGGAATTTATGGCGGGATATTCACCCCGACAGAGGCCGCGGTTGTGGCGATTGTTTACTCCTTTATCGTGTGTAAGTTTATCTATAAGGAACTTTCCATGAAGCAGTTTAAGGAGGCCCTTGTCACCTCCGCCATTACGACCGGTATGGTAGAGTTGCTTTTGGGCGTTGCAACATTTTTTAGCTATATCCTCTCCATCGAAAAGGTCAGCACAACCATCAACAACGCCGTGTCCTCCGGGGAAATAGGAAAGACCGGGTTTCTGCTGCTGTCCATCGCAATTTTGGTTATTTTAGGAATGCTGATGGAAACCATCCCCATTATTGTGCTGGTGGCCCCCATCCTGGTTCCTGTTGCCGCATCCTTTGGGATCAGCTCACTGCAGTTTGGTGCGCTGACTGTATTTACCCTGTCCTTTGGGCTCTTTACCCCGCCCTTTGGAATGGATGTATTTGTGTCCACATCCTACTCGCAACAGCCGGTTATGAGCGTTTTCAAAAAGTGCCGCTGGTTTTTCGTCTTTGGCGTTGTCTTGATTCTTATTGTGGCGTTTGTACCGGGGTTGTATATGTGGATTGTGCGCTGAACTCGCGTACTGAAAGGAAGATAGTTTGGAAATGTATGACTTGAATGGAATGGTTGCCCTGGTCACAGGAAGTGAGCGCGGGCTTGGACAGGATGTGGCGTTAACGCTGGCCGGACAGGGAGCCGATATCGTTATGTCTTACTATCAGGAAGAGACGCAGGCACTCGAGACAAAAAAACAGATCGAAGGGATGGGCCGGCGGGTGATTATGGTCCATTCGGACTTAACCATTCAGCAGGATGCGGAGCATCTGGCTGCTCAGGCGCAGGCGGCGTTTGGCCGCGTGGATATTCTGATCAACGTGGTGGGAAGTGTCATCAAACGGATTTCTTTTTTGGACAGTACCGATGATGTCTGGAATGCTTCCTTTCAGGTTAATATCATGTCGATGGTACATATCACGCGCCTTCTGTTGCCGGGAATGATTGGAAGGAGGTACGGACGAATTATCAACGTCTCCTCCATAGGCTCACGCACAGGCGGCGCCCCCAACTCGGCTCACTACGCGGCAATGAAAGGGGCGGTAAACTCCTTCACCCGCTCTTTGTCCAATGAGGTAGCGGGATATGGCGTTACAGTGAATGCCATTTTGCCCGGGACAATGATTTCTCCGCTTTTAAAGGAAACGCCCAGTTGGGATGAGGGAAGCATCAGACGAATGTATCCGGTGGGACGGATGGCAAAAACATCGGACGTGACTCCTTTGGTGGCATTTCTCTCATCGGAGGAGGCAAGATACGCAACAGGCGAAAGCTTTGCCATTGCGGGTGGAAGATAAATTTTGAAAGGGATGAATAATATGACAAGAGAAGATATGAAATCTTATCTCCTGCCAGAGCTGGACCTGCTGCAAAGGGAAGAAAACAAAGAAAAGGTTCTCGATATATGGATGGATGCCGTCACGCAAACCGGATGGCAGACAAAAGGTCTGGAGCATTCACTCATCTCAACTGTGATGAAAAACGGCTGCCCGGAGAATCTTATGACGCACACCAGGCATGTAACCGCCGCCTGTGCGGCGCTATATGACGCAATGGGACCGATGTTTGATGCGGTAGGAAAATGTGACAGGGAGGATCTGCTGGCCGGGGCGCTGATTCATGATGTGGGAAAGCTGATGGAGATGGACTATGTGGATGGGAAGGCCGTTTATACCTGCTATGGAACTCTCTTTACACACCCGGTATCGGGCGCCTATCTGGCTCAAAAATACGGAATGAATCAAACGGTGGTACATATGGTACTGGTTCATTCCAATACACTTTCTCCGCAGGGGGAGAAGGCGGCCCAAACGCCGGAATCTCTGCTTTTAAAATATATTGATGAGATGTGCTATAAATATGTTGAGCTTCATTGGCATGTCTGAATCTGAAAGGAGAAACTGTGCTTACAAAGAAAACAACCTTTCGCAGCCTTTTGGAGCGGGGGAACCAGGGTGAGAAGCTAATTGGCACATACATGATGGTCAACGGTGATTTTGTGATTGAAACCATGAAAATGGCGGGATTTGACTATTTAATTTTGGATCTTGAACATGAACGGCTGACCTTTTCAGAAATCGTGCCCATGATTTATGTATGTGAAGCCTGTGGGATGGCGGCGGTGGTACGCGTCCCGGGCAAAGAGGAGCAATCTATCAAGAAAGCCCTTGATGCGGGCGCGTCCTGTGTTAAGGTTCCCGATGTTACAACGGCGGAACAGGCAAGACAAATTGTACAGTGGTGTAAATATCCGCCTGAGGGAACCAGGGGAGCCTGTCCCTTTGTGCGCGGAAACGGTTACGGCTCTGACCCGCTGGGCTGTTGGGAAAAAGCAAATCGCGATGTGGCGGTTTCAGTTATCATTGAAGGCCCTGAAGGAATTGCCAATATGGATGAAATAATTGCGGTAGATGGGATTGACTGTGTCTCCATCGGTCAGGTTGACCTTGCCGTTACATTGGGCGTGTCTGGAAACGTATTTCATCCCTCGGTAATTGAGGCGGTGTTAAATAGCGCAGATGTATGCCTGAAATACGGAAAACAAATGTCCGCCCAAATATCTTCGTTGAACGATAAGGCTCTTTACAAAAACCACCCTGCAATTACTCAATTCCATACCGATTTGCCTCAAACAATTTTTTATCGTGCATGCAAGCAGCTGTGTGACAGCATTCGTGCTGAAGATTAGCCACGTTTTTCTGGACTCTAGGTAAACTGTTTCTTTGCTCTGAAAGACAAAAGCCAGCGCCGAACGACGCTGACTTTTGTCTTTGTATCAATTTGCATTCCAAAAATTACCAACTTGTAAAACAAGGTGAGAATATATATAATTAATTTGTTATCCCGAACAGGGAAACGTCTGCATGATCGAATCCATATGTTTTATTTCATTGAGATAGAATCTCAGGATTGGTTGGTGATGCGAATGGATCTTAACAGTTTATACTACTTTATTGTTGTGACAGAAGAATTAAGCTTTACAAAGGCCGCCAACCGCCTATATCTTTCGCAGCAGGCAGTCAGCAGCCAGATTAAAAAATTGGAGGAGGAGTACGGGGTAGCGCTCTTCTACCGAAAACCAACGCTGAAACTTACCTCTGCGGGAACAAGCTTATATCATACTGCCATTGAAATCTTTCGTCTGCATCAAAACTTCCAAAATGAGGTCAGCAATATCACGGCCAATGACGTGGGCCAGATTCGCCTTGGCATTTCTTATGGCAGGGCACGGGTTTTTTTGCCCGAGATTATTCAGCAGATGAAGTTGAGGTGTCCCAACGTGCAGTTAAAGGTGCTGGAAAGGATGTCATCGACCAGGATGGAACAGGATCTTCTTTCTTATGATACAGATTTTTATATCGGACTGACACCCACACGCTCCTCACAGATCAACCCGATCGTTTTGCGCCGGGACTCTGTCATTCTTGTCGTTCCCAAACCGATGATGAACGATTTTCGAAAAACCAAGGGGCTTTCAGACGATGAACTGTTCAGCGATCATTTTTCCATCAATGCGTTGGGGAAATACCCGTTTGTTCTTCCTTCACAGGAAAACAACCTGCGGTTTATGTTTAACCATTATATCAGAACGTTAAATTTTTTGCCCAATATTCTCATGGAAAGCGATCAGAGTGATACTCCTTTTTTTCTTTCTCTGGAGGGGGTGGGCATCTCAATCTATCCCGAGGTTACCTTTTCTTATTGGCAGCGGTGTCTCTCCTCTGAGGCGCTGGCCAGAGTTGAGGTTATCCCGTTGAGCAATCTCACAGAGAGCAAGATTATCCTGGGCTACAAAAAGCAGCGCCATATGTCGCAGGTGGACAATGTCTTTGTTGACCTGTGCCGCAATCTGAGCTATTTTGATTTAACCTGAAACCGGATGGGGGAATAAACGCCCGCTGATTGCCGTATTGTTGGCAATCGGCGGGCGTCTTTATTTGAAACGGACAGATGAGTATGATGTAAAAAGGAAATTACTCACCTAAGACACGGGAATCCTGCATCACGTCCCCAAATAATGACTCATCGGTTGGCTGGGTCGCGTTTGGAATCTCCCTTCCTACCCAGGTTACATTGATATAGTGTTTCCAGTGAACGTTTTCCGTGGTGATGTTTCCGCCCCAGGTTCCACATCCCAGTGTGATCGTTGCCGGCATGGGGCTGTTCCAATTTCCGGCGTTGAATGTATTCTGTGAGCAATTGATTCCCACCCGCGAAGTCTTTGTTTGCATCGCAAAGGCAAGAATATGATCCTCATTTTGACTGTGGATGCCACAGGAATGTCCGGCACCGGAATAAGACTGGATTCCATTTGTAAGCGCAATGGCCTCCTCAAACCGATCATACTGATATACTGTGACCACAACCGAAAGCTTCTCCCAGGAAAACGGGAAGTCTTTTCCACATCCTGTCTCTTCTACCAGGAGAAAATCGGTTCCATCCGGAACGGTAAAGCCGGATACTTTTGCAATGTTTGAGGCCGGTGTGCAGATCACCTCTGTATTCAGATGCCCGTCAATCCACAAAGTGCCCTGCAACTTCTGCTTTTCCTCGGGGGTCAGAACATATGCACCACACTGCTTAAACGCATCCATCATTGGCTGGTAAGCACTTTTTTGAATGACTACAGAGTTTTCCGTTGAACAGCCGATGGCAAGGTCATTGAGTTGGCTTCGCCTGATTTTTTCTGCAGCCTGCATAAAATCCGCGGTTTCATCAATGACAGAAACCACGTTTCCTGCGCCCACCCCATAGGCCGGCGTGCCGGAGGAGTATGCGGCCTTTACCATTAGCGTGCCGCCGGTAGCGACAATCAGGTCACACTGGCGCATCAATTCGTTGGTTTTTTCCAGCCTGGGCTGCTCAATGCACTGCAACAAATCGGGGTCGTATCCCAGACGTTCCAGCAGATCCCGCAGTGCGCCCACAAAGGCGAAGGTAGTTCGTTGTGCCCGGGGATGGGGAGAAATAATGGTAGCGTTGCGCCCCATGATGCTATTCATGACACAGATAAAGGTCACGCCGATGCCGACAGTCGTGGGGGCCAGAACTCCGATGACGCCCACAGGCTTTGCGATTTTAATGAGACCAGTTTGCTTGTCTTCCTCAATAATACCCACTGTTCTTGCCTTTTTCAGATCACGCATCAGATGCCTTGGCTTATTCTGATTGCGCGCAATCTTGCTCTCCAACACGCCCATCCCGGTTTCGTTCAAGTCCAGCTCTGCCCACTTTTTCGCATTTTGCGTCACATACCATCCGATGGCTGCGGCAATGCGAAGAACCTCCTCCTGGGTGGCGTTCTCAATGGTGCGTTGTGCCGCTCTTGCCGTTTGGATGAGGGTGCCGATGTACGCTTCTGTGCTCATAATGTGTTCCTCCCTTTTCATTTCATATGACATATGGCTGAGGCAATTATACCGATTTTCTTAGCCAAAAGAAAACTCCTCAAAAAGCGCTTCTTTTGCCAAGGAATAGTTCGGGGCATAGGGGTTATTTTGAAAACGGACATCATGGTGAAGATCTGAGGCAACAAAGGAGATGAATTGCTGATCCAGCCCCATTTCCTTCATACTTTTCAGTCCGATCCTGCGCTGAAGGGTGCGGTATGCGTCTAAAAGCGATTGTGCCAGTTCCCCATGTGGAAGGTCGGGGTTTAGTCCGATGGCCGCGGAGATGCGCCGAACCTTTTCGGGGTGTGCCTTGATCGCGTAGCGCAGGGCGACAGGAAGACCCAATGCGCAGCCCACTCCATGAGAGTAGTGGAATCTGTTTGAAATACGATCCGCAACGGCATGACCGAGATAGGTTCCCTTATCGGCAAATGCATATCCGGCAATCATGCAGGCATAGGCCAGCTGTGTGCGCGCATGAAGATCGTGTCCGTTGTCATAGGCGGCGGGCAAATTACGGAATACCAGACTGATTACCAACTCGTCCATTGCCTCGCTCAGCCAATGGGGTTTAGGATTAATAAGAGACTCGGTCACATGAGCCAGCATGTCGATTCCGGTGGCAGCTGTGACATGGGCGGGCAGATCCAAAGCAAATGTGGGGTCGATGATGGCTGTGTCGCCTCTGTTGGAGGCTCCCGTCTTTTGCTTTGTTTCACTGTGTGTGACGACAAAAACCGGAGTAATTTCGGCGCTGGTTCCCGCCGTTGTCGGCATAAGGAGAAGCGGAATCTTTTTTTCAATTGGCCTTTTCCCCCGGTTTACCCCAATGTAATCGGCGATGGTTCCCGGATTGGACAACAGAAGATTGGCGCCCTTTGCAGTATCCAGCGTGCTTCCGCCCCCGATACCCACAACGCAGTCTACCTTCGCCTCCCTGCCCAGGGTGCCCACCCGATCCACAAGGTCGGATGTCGGGTCGGATGCCACTTGGTCAAACCAGACAACCTCGATATTCTCTTGTTCAATGGAGCGTCCCACCCGGTCTGCAATGCCCAATTGCCAGATGACCGGGTCGCAGACACACAGGGCTCGTTTACAGCCCCAACCGCGAAGAACGGAGCCGGACTGAGCATGGGTTCCGACACCGAAGATAGCGCGGGTAGAATGATTTACAACGAATAAGTTCTGTTCAGACATGTTCAAATACCCGCTTCCGATGAAATTACTGTGTTGCGCGCCCTGCTTTTGCGCAGTTCCATCTCCTCCACCGCCCTGGAAAAGCTTACTAGCTGCTGTGCGCGAAGGGCGATTGGGCCATCAATCATTTTGTCATTCAGCGCGACCGACCCCTTTCCGTTGCGTTTGGATTGCTCATAGGTTTCCAAAACCGCCTTTGCCATTTTAATTTCCTCCTCGCTGGGAGCAAATGCCTGGTTATATGGTGCTACCTGACCCGGGTGAACACAGGTTGCGCCCCGATAGCCAAACTGATAAGCGTTGCGCGCGGCTTCAAAACTATGCTGCGGACTGGAAAAATCAGCGATGGAGCTCAGCAGGCCCCGAGACTCCAGTCCAAAGGCACGGGCCGTGATCATAAGATGGGTTCTGGCGGGCAAAAGGGTTGCAATGGAGGACTGGGTGATTCCCAGATCCAGCAGAAAATCTTCTGCTCCCAGCATCAGAGTTTTAGCTCTGCGGGTGTAGGACAAGATCTCTGTCGCACGCGTATACCCAAGACAGGATTCAATGAGCAGAGTCATATCAATGGAGCCCGGATTCAAACCGCGCAGCTTTTCCAGACGGCCGATTTCCTCTTCCGTCCAGGCCACTGCTTCAGGATCCTCCACTTTGGGAAGGATGATACCAGAAAGCCCCGGATAGACGCTGGCGTCTAAATCCTCAGCTGCCATCGGGCGATGGCTGTTGATTCGAACCAGAACATCGCTTCCGCCTTTGCCCGCTGTTGGAAGCTGTCGGCGGATGACGCTGCGGGCTTTTTCTTTTTGATGTTCCAGAACGCTGTCCTCCAAGTCAAGGCAAATGGCATCGGCGTTGCGCTGCCATGCCTTTTCCACAAATTCGGAACGAATGGAGGGCATGATCAAACTTGAGCGGCGTACCAAAATCGTTTGCTCCAGAATTCTCACCCTTTCAAAATACAGGATCAATTTTGTTGCAAGTTGCACAGATTAAAGCGATACAAAATCATTTTATCTGTAATTAATTATAAGGATTCGCCGATGGAAGTAAAACAGATTATCGTGGTGACACACTAACAATTACTTGTGCGGAAATTGGATTTTGACGCTTGCAGTGGAATCGCAACAATTATTTGTGAAAACCATGCAAAGTCTTGTGGAAACCGCCCAAAATAGCGGTGTTCCTCCATTGACAATTAAATTTCCGGCCCGTAGAATTATAATAGAAAAGCAAATAAATGACCGACTGATTGCGGCGGGGATTGAATATGGAAAAAGACATTGCGCAGATGGTCAAGTATACCCGGCTGGCCTACGAGCGCGGTTATGTGGGCGGGACAGGCGGCAATACCTCGGTAAGAATCGGGGATGCTATGTACATTACACAAACAGGGGCGGTATTAGGTGAGGTTTGTTCAGACCAACTGGTGAAGGTTCCTCTGGGCGTGCAATACTCAAAACCGGGTGAGGGTAAGGGCGCTCCTTCCAAGGAGTATCTGTTTCACCAAAAGATATTTGAAATCAGGCAGGACATCAACGTGGTGCTGCATCTGCATCCGGTGGACTGCATTGCCGCAATTTTATTGTTGAAGGAGGGGGAACCGTTACCGGTTTATGTTCCCGGACATCTGAAAAAGCTGGGAAGGCCGCCGCAGCTGTCTTATTTCCCGGCCGGGTCCCGTGAGTTGGCGGAAGGGATTGCGGATCAATTTGCTCAAAATGACTGTGTTTGGCTTAGACGGCATGGAATTGTAACAGGGGGAAAGGATGCCCAAAGCGCCTTTTCCAAGGCGGAAGATATGATAGACAGCAGCAGCCTTCATTTGGCGCTGCGGGGACATGGGGCACTGACACCGCAACAGATTGAGGTTCTGCTTTAAGTGTTGGTGGCAAAAGAAAGCTGAATCAATGGACATTGATGCCGGCCCCAAAGGAGATGCAGTATGAAATCATTTGTTACCGCGCAGTTGGACGAGGACACTATGAAATATCTCCGGATAAACACCGAAATGAAGGTCGGGGGCTGGGGACATACCGGCCATGTGTTAACACCGCGGGAGCTGGTGAAGCAGGCGGTTGGGTGTGAAATACTGGTTCTTTCTTACGAGCCGGTGGATGATTTTGTTCTCGGCAATCTGCCTGAAGTGAGGTTTATTTCCTGCACCAGGGGTGGAATGGAAAATTTCGATAAAAAAGCGCTGGAGAATCATCCGGATGTCATTGTGTGTAACGCCCCCGGACGCAACGCAAATGCGGTTTCCGATCTGGCCTTGGCTCTGATGCTGGATATCTCTCGCAATATTTCGCTGTCCAGCCATTACATCCGAAACCGGGATTGGGAGCATGCCCAATGGTTCAAAGCCGGGAGGCTAAAAGAAAAGTTTTTCATGGGCTATGAGCTGGAAGGAAAAACGCTGGGCCTGATTGGATTTGGGGAGATTGGCGCCCGGGTCGCAAGAAGGGCGAACGGATTCGGGATGAATGTTCTGACCTATGATCCTTATGTGAAAAGTCTGCCGGAAAGTGTGGAGCGGACTGAACTAAACACCCTGCTCAGATGCAGCGACTTTGTCAGCCTGCATTGCAAGGTTACCCCTGAAACCAACCGCATCATCTGCCGAAAGACTTTGGAGCAGATGAAGCCCACGGCATTTCTGATCAACACGGCCCGCGGTTCACTTGTTGACGAGGAAGCGCTTTTCGATGCGCTAAAAGGGCGGCGAATTGCGGGTGCCGCTCTGGATACGCTGGCAACGGAGCCAATTCCTTCCAATCACCCATTCCTGGAGCTGGAGAATGTGACCATCACACCGCATATTGGTGGCGCCTCCCACGATATTGTGCGCCAGCAGTCTCAAATTGTGATGGAGGATATCTGTGCGTTTCTTGAGGGGAGGAGACCGACTCATGTCTGGCCGTGATCTGTTTTTGGGCATTGATTTGGGCACCACCAGCGTCAAAGCGGCTCTGGTTGATGCCTATGGAACTCCGATAGGGCAGTGCGCCACAGAGTATCCCCTGTATCAGCCAAAGCCGGGATGGGCGGAGCAATCCCCGCTGGACTGGTGGGATGCGACTGCGAAAACGGTATTCCGGCTGACCAGGCAGTTTGGTGTCGCTGAAAATCAAATCAGGGGGATTTCGGTCTCTTCTCAGGCACCGACCTGTCTGGGGGTGGATGCCGGCGGAGCGCCAACCGGACATGCACTCATTTGGATGGATCAGCGTGCAAAAGGCATTTGCGAAAACGAGCTGTCGGGTCTGGAGAATGAGATTCGCAGCACATGTGGAAACCGGGTGGATCCGTACTATTTTCTTCCGAAGCTGCTCTGGATAAAAAAGAATCATCCGGAGCAGGATCGCAGCACATGGAAGTATCTGCAGGCAAATGGGTGGATCATTTTTTGCATGACGGGGAAGACCAGTCTTGACGTCACACACCTGACCCATATGCAGATTTATGACGTATTTCAAAATTGTTGGAATGAGGATTTGATCAGGAGACTTGGACTTCGTCACGATCAATTCCCCTCTGTTTGTTCCTGCTCAGATCCTGTGGGAACACTTTTGCCACAGGCGGCAGCCCGCTTGGGTCTTTCTCCCGGTATTCCGGTGGCTGCCGGATGTACCGATGCCGCGGCGGTGTCGCTGGGGCTCAATCACAACAAGCCCGGATGCCTGTTCGAAATGTCGGGACAATCCTCTGGAATTGGACTGATCACAGACCGTCCGCTGAAAAGCCCAGTCTTAAATTTGTCCAGGGGGGTCTTGTCCGGGCGTTGGTGCCAAAAGGGAAGCATGTCGTCCACCGGGGGCAGTCTCAGGTGGTTTCGTGATCAGATTGACGGCCGAGCCGGTGACGCAGGAGCATATACCCAATACGATGACCTGGCGGCCCTGTCGGCTCCCGGTTCCAATGGCGTTGTCTTTCTTCCCTATCTGTCCGGAGAGCGCGCGCCTTTGTGGGACAGCCATGCGTGCGGCCTTTTCTTTGGGCTGCGTTGCGAAACAACGAAGGGCGATATGATCCGAGCGATCCTGGAAGGCGCAGCCTTTGGTCTTCGCACCATCCTGGATTGTTTTGAGCCGTCCCTTTTGACACAGCGCTTTTTATATGGCGCCGGAGGTGGGTATCGAAGCGCATTGTGGGCACAGGTGAAAGCAGACGTATTGGAGCTGCCCATCTACGTCCAAAGGCAAACCTGTGACGCTGCGTGCATCGGGGATGCCTATCTCGCCATGCGGATGACCGGATTTCCTGTCCCGGAGCCAGCCGAGGGGGAGGTTGAAGCGATTTATACGCCGGATTCATCGGTGGCAGGACGGTATCAGCAACGCTATGAGCAGTATCAGGCTCTTTATCGCCAGACAAAGGAATTGATGGCGCGTAACAGCAAATTTTTGACGGCGTTAGACCGGGCGAACAATTAAGACAACATGGGGTGGTCAAATGAAGAAGGCATATATTGCTCAGCCGTATAAAATCGCATTTCAGCAGCAGGAATTCCCTGTAATTGGCCCGGAGCAGGTGTTGATGAAAGTCATTTGTACCGGAGTCTGCGGGTCGGATATACAGACGTATCATGGGAAACACAAGACAAGAAATGTGTTTCCCCTGGATTTTGGACATGAGGTTGCCGGTGTAATTGTCTCGTGTGGGGCGCAGGTGCAGGGATACTCTCCCGGCGACCGGGTGACGGTAGAACCGCAGCAGTACTGCGGGCATTGCTATCCATGCCGGGCGGGACGGTTTAATGTCTGTGAAAAACTGAAAGTAACCTCGGTTTTCTTTCGTGAGTATGCGGTGGTGGATACATATTTTCTGCACAGATGCCCTTCGGATATGGACTTTGATAAAATTGCTTTGGTTGAACCCCTCGCGGTAGCCATCGCTTCGGTGAAGCGCAGCAAAATAAAAGATGCCCGTGTCTGTGTAGTGGGGGCCGGCACCATCGGAAATCTGGTCGCCCAGGCGGCGCTGCGTTCCGGCGCGAAGGATGTTATGATCACCGATCTTCTGGAATCCAAGCTTGCATATGCCAGACAGTGCGGCATTCCACATTGTATCAGCACAAAAGAACAATCGTTAGCGGAATTGGTTTTGTCGGTCTTTGGTCCCGACCGTGCGGATGTAATCATTGACACGGCGGCCACTCCAAAGGCGTTTGCCGAGATTCTGGATGCCGCTCGTCCTCATTCGGACATTGTGGTGACCGGCAATTATAAAGAACCTGTAGAATTTGATCTTACCCGCATCCAGCGAAGAGAAGTAAATCTTCTGGGCCATATGATGTATGTCAGAGAAGACTTTGAGCAGGCCATCCGTGACCTGTACCAAGATAAAATTTATACCAAGGGTTTCATTGCTCAACGCTTTGGACTGGATGACATGCAGCAGGCCATGGAGTTTATTGATGCCCATCCCGGAGATGTTATGAAGGTCATGATACAAATTGCCACTAGTAAAGGGGATGATGTCGGATGAATCAAAGCTCGTTTTCCAGTGTGGGAAAAACCACACGTATGAATCGGATTTTCCGCGCTGACGGGCGGGCCGTCATGGTTGCCATTAACCAGGGCATTACCATGGGGCCCCGCGATGGGCTTGAGAGTGTGCAGCAAATAGTAGGCACGCTCCTTCCACAAAGACCGGACGCCTTTACCCTGCACCGGGGAAGCGCAGTCTTACTCGGTGATCAATATGCAGGAAAAGCTTCTCTGATCTTAAAACTGACAAACCGCACCCGTTTTTTTGGCCCCGATGAAGTTCAGGTTGCGGGTGTGGATGAGGCGGTGACTTTGGGCGCGGATGCCGTTTCCATTGGACTGACGCTGTGCGATGAAAAAGAGCAGCAGACACTCCAATTGGCGGCGAAACTGGTAACCCAGGCGGACCGGGTGGGAATGCCTACGGTGGCCCATGCATATCCGAGCGGCACACTGATTCAGGACTCTGTCCGCCACACCGTGGAGCAAGTTGGATATGCTGTTCGGGTCGCACGGGAGATTGGGATTGATATTATTAAAACATTCTGGACCGGTTCGGAGGGGTCCTTTGCCCGCATTGTGGAATTTGGATCACCGTGTAAGGTAGTTATCTCCGGCGGCCCCCGCTGCGCAACGCTACGGGAATGCTTTGAGATGACTTGGCTGGGAATTCAGGCAGGCTGTCACGGAATTACCTACGGAAGAAATATCTGGCAGCATGAAGCGCCTGCTGCCGTTATGAGAGGACTTGTTGCAATCGTTCATGAAGGGGCAACTGTCGAGGAGGCCCTTGAGGCGGCAAGCGCCTTGGCGGGTCAAAAACTTTTGTAGCAGAGATGAGGGAATCGCATGCTTAAGCTTAATTTGGATATGGAACATGCTATGGATGTAGTTGCAATGGGGCGCGCCAGCGTGGACTTTGTGCCGGACGTCTATGGAAGCGCCACACAGTGCCACCAATACACAAAGTTTTTAGGCGGCTCACCGGCCAATACTGCGGTGGCAATGGCACAGCAAGGCATCAAGGTGGGCTTTATCGGTAAAGTGGGTCATGATATTCTGGGTGATTACCTGCGCTATTACATGAAGCAAAAGGGAATTGATACCTCACACCTTGCCATATGTCAAGATGAGAGCATCAGGACCGGATTTTCCGTGGCTGAATTGACAGCGCCCAATCACAAACGCAGCAATCTCTACCGCTGCAATGTGTCTGATCTGTATTTATCCATGGAGGAGATGGACGAGGACTATATTGCAAAATCCAAGATTTTCTTGTTTTCCGGAACCTCACTGAGCACTTCGCCGGCCAGAGAAGCAGTTTTTCTGGCCGTTGAGTATGCCAGAAAGCACGGTGTCTGTGTTGCCTTTGATCCTGATTACCGGGCGCAATCATGGGAAAATCCAAAAGCCGCATCTCTTTACTATTGGCTTGCCATGCAAAAAAGTGACATTCTTATTACCACCAGAGAAGAGATGTCGGTGCTCGAAGGACTTGTTCATTTCAATCAGAACGATGACAGGACATCCGCTGAGTTTTGCTTTTCGTACGGGGTGAGGCTTGTTGTGATCAAGCGCGGGGAAGAGGGCTCTGTCGCTTATACTGCAGACGGAGAGGAGTGTCGTCAGGGGATTTTTCCCAGTCGGGTGATCTCTGTGCAGGGAGCGGGGGATTCTTATAGCGGCACGTTTCTCAGCCGTATCGTAAGGGGCGATTCTTTGGAAAAGGCAATGAAATACGCGGCGGCCGCCTCTGCTTTGACCGTATCAGGAAGAAGCTGCTCTGAACACATGCCAACACTGGCGCTGACAGAACAGTTTATCGTAGCTTGTCAGGCGGATGGAGGGAAAAATTGGGTATTTTGGGAATAGGTGTCTAAAATGACAACCCCTGGACAGTACAGCGCCCAATTGCGGGCGGCCTGTGCTCAGATACGGCGTTTTCATCAGGCTTTGTTCGTTTGGGGAAGAAAGCGGTTTTTTCAGTATACCATGCTCGTACTTGTACGCGCTCGGATTGAGAAGATGTTCACTGTCGAGCAAGCAGGCAATCTGGGCGGGTCTGCCAATAATGCCGGAGAGGGGTTAGGCGGTTATGTGAAGCTTCACACAACCGCCTAACCCCTTTTTAGAATATGTTTTTTTACCGCCAACAGAATTATACTTGATATTTACATCGTAAAGCATGTGGATATGGTCAGGGCAAGCTGTCGCCTCTATTATCTCCACTCCTTTTTGCTCACATAGTTTTCATAATATCTGCCCTGTATACTGATCCATGTTCTTCATGACCTCTATAAATCCAAGCTTGAAAAATCGGTAGTTGCTTTCTATATAGTCTGCCGGATAGGCATCGAGGGCGGCCAAAACCTCCCTAGTGAACTCCAGACCTGCGGTGCCGTTGGCAGTGACCAGGTTGCCATCTCTGACCGCCTGCTCGTTAACATAATCATCCTTGCCAAAATAGGGTCCCTTTGCTCTCTCTATCAGGTTTTCGAGGGTATTGCTCGTATGTTTCCTGCCATTCAGATACCCATTCATGCCAAGAAACACCGCCATATCGCAGATGGCGCCAACGACTTTTCCGTCCGCAAAAGCCTGATTCAGTAAGGGGGCTATTTTCTTCGCCTCCTCCGCCCTCCAGGAGTTTCCGCCGATTAAAATGAGCGCCGCAAGGTCGGTAGGATAGTCCTCTATGCTGTAATCGGGCAGAACGGTAAAGCCGCCGATGGTTTTTACAGGAGCCTTGCTGACCGAGGCAGTTTTCACCTCATAAACAGAGGTCTTATCCATAATCCTGCCCTGCAGTCCGTGGCCAAAAAGCAGGGTTCATAATCGGCGAACTGATCCAGAATGACGAATAGCACCAGTTTTTTCATTTTCCAGACCTCCAGTAATTTATTGTCGTAGCTGTTTATCAAATGATAAGCGGCTATTTTATTGCAGCTTCAGCGTAATAAACCACCAGCTATGCTGTATGCTGGTGAGTATAAGACGCTTCTGGCGAAAAGAAGTCCTCCGATGATAAAATAATGCTGGTTCACCAACCGCATTATAGGCAAAGGAGGACGTGTCAAATGGATGACATATGCTTGTTCGGTGACTCATTCTCTATAACTGTCCTATTTCCTTGAATTGCGCCGGACGCTGGAAACCAAGCTGATAACCAAAATCCTGGCCTTTGACGTAGCATAACCCCTTTAGCCTGTGCGGGAGCGTGTACCCCTTTCCACGCTCCTGCATTTTTTATACCATAAGCCTACAATAAATATGCTTAATTTGTTTTTGCACTCAATCCATACAAGGTTTCTTCGCCTTTATCTCCAAACACACAATAGCGACAAGGCACGGTAAAATTATTAACTGTGCGTAACCGTAGGTTAGTGGTTAAGGTAGTAAATTTATATTTTCAAATATTAGGTCTTTTTTTAAGTAGCCGCAAAGACACGGCTGCTTTTTTTATTTTTTTGTCCTCTTGACAAGTCTGCTACTTCTGGCTATACTGTATATGTTATTAACATTACAGTATGGGGGTGATAATTTGGAGATTGTAATATCGAATAGTTCCAGTCTACCAATTTATGAGCAAATAAAAGAACAGGTTAAGGCTCAAATACTATCGGGAGAATTAGAAGAAAATGAAATGCTCCCCTCGTTGCGGCAGTTGGCAAAGGACTTGAAAATTAGTGTGCTGACTACGACAAGAGCATACAATGAACTTGACCAAGAGGGTTTTATCACAAGCCGACAAGGTAAAGGCTTCTTTGTTATGTCGAGCAGTTCTAACCTTATCCGTGAGCAGCTTATCAAGGAAGTGGAAAATAACCTAAACAATGCGATACAGGCAGCGCAACGAGCGTCCATGTCTGATGATGAAATTGTCAGCCTTTTACGGCTTTTATTGGAGGTAAAAAATGATTGACAACTTTTTGGAACTTAAGGGAGTAAGCAAGAGCTTTCCCGGCTTCAAACTGAATAATATCAGTCTTTCCTTGCCCAAAGGGTATATTATGGGGCTTGTTGGCCCGAATGGAGCCGGAAAGACAACGACAATACAGCTTATTCTTAATATGCTGGAAAAGGACGCCGGGGAGATATTAGTTTTTGGTAAGGATAACGTAAAAAACGAAAACGCCATAAAGCAAGAGATTGGTGTTGTGTTCGACAGTATATTTTATGTGGATAGCTGGACGGTAAAGGACACGGAAAAAGCGGTATCTATTTTCTACGAAGAGTGGAGTCATGATGTTTTCAACGAAATGGTAAAACGCTTTGATTTGCCGCAGGGTAAAAAGGTGGGAGAGCTATCGCGCGGTATGCAAATGAAGTTAATGCTTGCCTGTGCTTTCTCGCATAGCGCAAAACTTCTTATACTTGACGAGCCGACAAGTGGGCTTGACCCTGTTATCCGTGACGAGTTTTTAGAAATCCTGCAAGAGTATATAAAAGACGGAGAAAGAAGCGTTTTATTCTCTACTCACATTACCACAGATTTAGAGCGGGTTGCCGATTATATCACGCTTATGAATCAAGGTGAAATGATTTATTCCGGTAGTATGGGGGATTTATTAGGCAGTTACCGTCTTATTAAAGGCAGAGCGCGGGATTTAACGGCAGGGCTTGAAAAAAGCATTGTTGGTTTACGGAAAACCGATATGGGCTTTGAAGGTCTTATTGGTGAAAAAGAAGCGGCGCAATATAAGAGTTGTGTTCTTGATGCCGCAACGATTGACGATATTGTTATCTGTATGAGCAAAGGGGGAACAAAGAAATGAACGGTGTTATGAAAATGACTAAACTTGATTTTATCACAATGAAATCACAGTTTTGGGCATATTTGTCTTTGGTGGCAATCATTATATTATTTTGGACTATGGGTTCATCGGTTGTTCTCTTGTGTACGAGCGGGGCGTGGTTCACGGCTCTAATGGCAATCAATATTTTCGCCATACAGGAAAAAAACGGGCTTGACCGCCTGTATGGTTCAGTTTCCGTAAAATTAAAAGAAATTGTTCTTGGCCGATATGTTTTTATGTTTCTGAACTACCTTATGGCATTCTTTGCAACTATTATTCTTTATTTTGGCGTTGGGCTATTTCTAAATGAGATATTGCATATAACTGATGTTATCACTGGGTTCAGCATATCTTTTTTAATGTTTTCCGCAATTATAGGAGTGCAAATGCCTATGTTTTTCAAAATGGGCTACACAAAAGCGAAAGTATGGGGCTTGGTTCCTTTTATCGCGGTTTTGGCTTTGTCAATAGCTATTCAATCATTTGCAAACACTCCGCTATCCGGGGTTGTTGCGTTTATGCAATCGCATAAAGACATTTTGATTATTGGAGGTATACTGGCAAGCTGTATTATCCAATTCCTTTCATATCAGATAGCTGTTGTTGCTTATCGCAAAAAGAAAAGAGGGTGAATATATGAAATGCAAAAAATGCCGTAAGCGCATGAAAGTCGAATTGGGTGACACGGATATTCAAATTGATAATGCCAATGTCCATGTTACCAATATACCGGTGTTTGTTTGTTCTTCCTGTGGGAAACGTATGGTACATGCTATTCTAATTGAACGAGCAAGGGCATACGCCGCTCAATATGGTATCAGAGAAAGTACGCTTGATTTTGGTCTTTGTGAAGAACAGGAAGGGGTAGAGAGCATCGCAACAATGCAGATGCTTGGAATATTGTAATCGCAAATTAGCTGCATTGACTGATTGACCTCTGGACATTTTGTCCAGAGGTGGCGGAACAGCATAAAGGCGACATAGGGATAAGTCGCAGAAAATCTATATTTTGAACGGGAGAGGTTTTTGTAATGAGGATGATAAAATGGATTATTTTATATATTGTATCAGTAGGGGCTGGTACGTTCGTTGATGTAAGTATACTGGAAAAGATGGACATAAATGTTTGGCTGTCCAGGGGAATTGGTTGTCTTGTTACTGTAATTATTGCACTCATAATGCATCATTATTTTTTCGGAAAAAAGACTTCCAAATAGTATAAGCATAATGTGCGCCTTATAGCGTAGGGCATTTTTCGTGTGCGCAAGGGATGTGATAACTGCCGGACGGCATATAAAAAAAGCCGTCTGATGGCAGATGATTTTCTGCGGTCAAATTAAGAGAACATAGTCACGCGGCGGCTTTGAAATCAAAGCCGCCGTTTCCCGTTTTTCGGGAGGCTTGGTAAACCGCGCCCTTTTTTACAGGACACGGCGGCGATCAGGAGGTTGTCGCCGTGTTTTGTTTTGCGCTATTTAAGTGTGACCGATTAAAAAAAGCCATTTCAATTTATGGGACAAGCCCGCCCATGAGTTGTGTATATACAGTGTAGCATTTTGGCATGCCCCGTTTGACGCCCGATTGGATTTTATCCAGTCGGGCTTTTTCGCGTCTGCGAAAAAATATTTTTCACTTTTTTGCCGCCGACTTTGCCAAAAACCTGTTTTGCCTACAGGTAGGTATGTGAAAGGGGAAATCCATCAC
>Ga0153924_1000101_pt1 | contig 63600 bp, 69 predicted proteins | sample TSNJ008MetaG_FD_104709 | JGI IMG/M metagenome (GOLD analysis project Ga0153924, IMG submission 104709) | Attine ant fungus gardens microbial communities from New Jersey, USA - TSNJ008 MetaG | ecosystem: Host-associated > Fungi > Mycelium > Unclassified | place: USA: New Jersey, Wharton State...
ACATTATCGACTCCTCACACTGGTGGAAACCTTGTCTTCCATCACCGAGACCATTCGTTCGACTTCAATACCTCGTCTATCCTTGGATCCGCTCCTTCTACGTCCGTCGCATATGTCGCATTTTACAGTGATGTCCAACACGAAGTTCTTGAAGTCACCTCGGGCGCTCGTATAACAATCACATACAACCTGTATTATGATTCCTTCCGTTCGCCCCCTCCTGTCCTTCATCCGCGCATCCCGATCTCTGAAAATCACTTCACAAACTCACTTCGTGAAGCTTACCGAGATGCTGCTTTTATTAAAGAATGCAAGTACATCGGTTTCGGTCTTGAACATCAATATCCGGGAACCCGACGACATGACATTTATCCTCGCGTCGTTGACCTCAAAGGGGTGGATGCTTACCTCTTCCATGCTCTTCAAGACACAATGTCGAGTCCTACGTTGCGCTATCTCTATCAATCCGAGTATGACTCCTGGGGGGAGACATTCGATTTGTTATTGTCGAGACCCGTTGAAGGGCGAAACACAGGATATAATGAATTTACCGAGATGCAATTTCTCATTAAATCAGACAAGAACGCCCTCATTGTATGGAGGGAAGGTAGATCTGAAGAGACGCTGGACTTGGCTGGGAAAAGATCCTATAAGAACCCACACTACATTGACGACTACAGATCCAGGGGTGTCAATGTGCAATGGGTTACACCTCCAAGTATGAATTTTTCGGGAAATACGTATTTCGTCGAAAGTGGAAATGAGCCCATGCAAGAGATCTATTATTACAAAGTTTGTATCATTGCCGAAGTCAACGCTGTCAAGGATTGACCGACTTCAAAAAATGCGAATATTTGTATGTCTTGTTATCATAGATGTTTTACACAGCAGTAACTGGATTCGAGATCGTCAGAGATGAGCCTACATGAGCGAGTGATCATAGAATAGAGAATAAGATGAAATAGTATGATTCGTGAGTGAGGTACATGAACATAAAGAACCTAGCTGCGTCTTAAGGGCAAGCTGAGGGTGCAAATATGGATCACCTTCGAAACCACCAGACAACGATGAAGAACCAAAACACAACCATCAGGAATACGATGTACCACAGCCATCGGCAACCCTGCTTTGAAGCCATGTTGTTCATGCGTCGGAATGTGCTCTGGAGTATGCTACCTGTTTCTCCAAAGGTATCGTTCTGATAGGATCGAAGCCAGTGAGCAGGAAAAGCAATGATAATGGAGATAGACAGTTGAGGACGGGCGTACCATCTGGCTGAGCTGTTGTGTAGATTCTCGTACTTCGTTCCCAATACCAATAGTAATCTGCACAACTTGACTTCTCACCATTTGACGGATTTATTTTCAAAAAACCTACGTCTTTCAATAGCTTGACTTTTGCACTCAATCCTTCCAATGCTTCTTCATTTTGCCCCTCGAGATCATCAGCATACCGATGGCCATTCGGATCACCTCCACCACCAGCATAACGTCCATAATTCTGTTCGCCATACGATGAGTTGTCTGTGTTGTTGTAATAATGACCTAGCGGTGTAGACCAGGTGGTGTGAGTGCTCGTCTATTGGTATGTGATGAAGGGGCGGACGAAGAAGAGTCGGCTGAGGTACCGAGAAGGGTGGAACGGCCTCGAAGGGATTTGGCTGAAAGTCTGAGATGAATTTCAGCATCGAGTAGGGTGCTTTTGGAGCAAGGTATTGCCTATACCGTGAAGACATTTATGAACAAAAGGAGCCGTCAGGTGGGAAAGATGACTGGAGAATGGTTCAGAATACGATGAGTACAAGACACGTTAGTCACGGCGCGGCTTGTGGCATCAGTTTTGATGGCTTGTCTTGGCTGTTCTTGGACACATTGAGAAATACGCAGGAACCTGAGAGCGTAATTTGTGTGGCCAATCCAATCATGACGGAATCGGAAACAAACACCTTGTGTTGCCCGGAGAATCTAACCCCCTTGCCCCGATGGATCAGCTGAAGCAAAGGACTAAGTATGCTCAAATCAAACTCGGGCCCACGATGCTGTTCTCATTGCTAGATTGACGTCAAACAGCTTGTACAGTGTTCAACTTGCGAAGAAACGTAGTCTCCATCTTTCTTGTACACTCAATTTTTCCATATTGAGCGAACCCGAAACGAGTCGTGAGGCTGTATTTGAAACTCTGGATAACAGATTTGACCGACGACAAGCAAGTCCGAATACTTGCGCGCTTCAAGCTGTGTGTGTAATCCCTCTGGTGTGGCTTGATTTAAAAAAGGCGGCGTTTCATATTCTCGAGCTTCCATATCCATTGGGGGACATGCGTCTCAATATCGTAGATTGGAATTGCTTCATCCACACAAAATTCTCTAGATCTTATATCTTTGTCTTAGATTACAACACATTGCTTTCTTGATTGGACGCAACACAACGACTCATTAGCCATGCAGAACTTGAATCGTCGAATTATAGACTCATTATTCAACTGTTACCTCAACTGAATTCTTGCAACATGCAATCGCTAGATTCCTTGAGGTCATTATCTCACAGGTTCCCAATACTAACCTCTCGAGGAAAATTACCTACCTGTCTCCTAGTATCTAATATATTGGCCCACAAAGGAGCATAGGTCTAGGCGCAACAACAACGTGAATGTACTGCTTGGGAGTCAAGTAAACGCCCGGGGGTTATCGAATCTTCACTTAACCACAAAGGTGTCACTATACTGCGACACATGCCTTGACCTGATAAAAAAACCCATCCAGTCTGATCGGTCCGGAGTAGATCTAGTAACCAACCCACATGAGCGCCCGGATCCCAGTTCCACTCGTCACATGTACTTGCCGTCTACAAGCCCTACCTGGGACATGTTTTCACCGAGTTGATCTCTAGCCGAATACACTATATCGTCTGGTGAAGCACTCACCCAACTCAAATGTCTTCTCAGGAAGGTTCTTGGACATCCAGGCTACACCAGGCGATCCGCAAGACCTCGACCGTCAATCACGACAATCAAAAGGAATCAAATCAAATTCCAAAAATATACACTTTCTTCTAGCCAGAAGACAGGTCGACCCAAAAGCAGAGTAAAAAACAAACAGGCATAAGGAACATTCCGTAACGACAGGAGTCAGAGAGGTAAAGATAGATATCGAAACAGAGGTGTAAGTAATACTCTCCTATGCTACGTTACCCTCCGGAGACTTGCGTTTGATGGGACTTTCGTACTTGATCAACAAGTAATACTCCCATCGTGCACAGCAAGACATAGATGTCAAGTTGATCTTCCATGAAGAGGACATTTTAAGTGAAGAATAAACAAAAGAAGAAAGAAAGGGCGACTGAGAAGAGGCGGTGGCTCTATGGTGCGATTTGGATACTGTGATTCAAGACACAAGAGCTTCGCATCGCCGAAGTGAGGAGGGTTGCAGTAAGGCGCACAGGCAAGCTTGCAAGTGGTAAGACCGGTTACAAGAGGCCTGGTGTTGAAGGTGAGTGCGCAGAATGCAAGGATGCTAGCAGCCGACAAGGAAAGGCCAAAGGCGGTGATGAAATCGAATTAAAGCGGTAGGCAATGCACAAAATCCATTTTTCCATTGTGCATAGCAATTAAAAAATATCTGTCATCTCTTGGCAGATATGCAGTGTCATTAAAGCTCCAAGTCGTCTGATGACTCATTTGGGGAGAAATTGGAAGTGTGTGGTTTGCAAGGAGTGTGAACCAATCAGTACAATGTATTTTTCATGCGAATGTCCGAAGGAGGGAATCCGAGAGAAAGAAGGAACGGTTCTAATCAATGCTCATGCGATTGAGATTAGTACTTTGCGCACGGCCATGTTTTGTTGGGCCCAGTCGATCATGTTTTCTTGCGACTACAAATGCAGATACACGAATGAGCCGGAATACATTTCACAAGCGATGAATCAATGGAAGAACTTACGTGCTTCCTTCAGACCCCTGCCGAAATTCCGCAGCACTATCACAGAAAATATCATTGTTGCAATCAGTAACACAATGGCGATCACAGCTAGACAGACGAGCACGCGAAATGTCAGTGAATAACTTTGGACTAGGGCAAGCTCTATGGGCTTACAGAACACGGTAAGCGATTTCCAGGTGAGTTTAAATGTTTCTGTGCTAATGTTGGAGAGCACCCTGATGAGCTGCACAAACATTAGTTTGATGTTAAGGAGGATTGGGACAGTCAAGGGCAGACCTTGTAGATGAAATAAATCATTGCACCGACACAACCCGACATGAATGTTGCCATCATCCACTTATTTTCGTGCCTTGCTGCCAGATGGCCCTCTACCAGGAGGACGATGGACAGAGGAAGCGCCAAGCATGTCACATAATATTCCCAATCATTGTCTTGCAGAACCAACCAGATAAACTGGACTGAAAAGCCAGCCCAAAAAAAGACATCAAACTTGACGAGGCATTCATAAATCTGATAGCTCGCATACATGCGCTTGATGTTCCGATCTGCGCCAAGGAACTTGTACACCTTCCAGCCGAATTCATTGTAGATCTTCCATCCCAGTGCAATGAATATTATTTCCGCCACGGAGAGGACAATAGGGATGGTTGTTGTGAGGACATCGATAGGAATCTTATAGCCGGAAAAATTGTCTGGTGTGAGTGTTGCACGGACTTCACCTATCTGAATTGCAGCATAGATGATGAGCAGACCATTGAACATCCTGAGTTACCAAAAGTTGATGGAAGACGTTAGATGTCTGAAGCACGTCGATGGCAGGAGACCCACGTGAGGAAGATAAATTGCAGGGTATTGCGGGCGTAAACGGCATCAACTGCCATAGCAAACTGGAATACGCTGAAAAAAGAACAACGGTGAGATTCAAGTGAGGTGATAGTAGTAGTAGTAGGCAACGCACTGCGCCAGGACGAATACGCCGAGGTAGACGGGCATCCTCCGGGTCGCCAAATCATCCCCGGTTGGGTGTACCTCCCGGATCCGCAGATACAAGTCACCCTCTATCGCCAAGTTGACCGTCGTCTCTACCAGCACAGCTAGGACGTAGAGCCGGCATGCCATCGAGTCTGGAAGGACCTAAGGAGCGACTGAACACGATTGTTGGAGAAACGGGGACTCAGAAAACATACCCTTCGCCAAAACCCTGGAGCATCGGATTCCTTTGTTGGTGGTTGAGGAGGGTATACGATATGAGAGGTTTCGTGATTGTCATTAAACTGTTTTGAGGAGATGGGAGACTTTGGGGAGAAGGGAAACGAGGATCGACGATGGTCGGTTGGACTACTTTGTGGACTGGTGGAATATGTATTGTAGTCTGAATGTGTGGTGTACGGGGCGGATGAGTACTGGTCGATGAGGTCGTCGTAAGAAGATTTGAGTTCATCGGGGTTGTTGTACTGGTCGTGGGCAGACGGCTGAAGTGGTGGTCTATGAGAGTAGTCGCTTAGGGTTTGCTGTGAAGGGGAGGGGAAATGGCGAGCGGACATGGAGTTTGGCGCAAGAAACAAACTTTGCTGATGTTGCTATGCTCCCATGTTTGGTCCTGCTGCTATGCAACCTGTGAACTCGAGCAAGCTCACAATTTCTTTCTATTGTAAAAAATATATCTCAATGATACCAGAGAAAGCATGTCTATTCAGAACAACATGTACAGAGGGGGTATCTAGAAAATAAACAGTAGTGAGTTTTCCAGAATATTTTCAATCACTGTTCGTGTCAGTCGACGACCCCGTCTCATCACCTCCTTCATCTACATCGACTGGCCATCAGCACCAACTTCACTGGAAGAATAGAAGAAAACGCACGCATCCCATAGTCAGGCACTACTGAGTGGTGGGCAGTGGGCCGAGCTGGCGGCCGAGGTGGGCTCACAGCGGGCCTTCGCAGCGGCGGCCCTGTCCCTGCTGCCTTTCCCCTACCTCTTCCAGTATTTTGAGGATGGGAGTTAATGCCACGTGAGTTAATTTGAGAGCTCTGTGTCGCTATTGAAAACGCTGATGATACAGGTGTGATTGCCGGCGACGTTGATCTTGATGAAGCGGTGGTTGGTGAACGATCCAGGAAGGATGTTGTAGATGACTCGCGAAGTTTCGATGGTATTTTAGATTTGGTACCCGTTAGAGAAGGGGTGTAGTGCGGCTAGACTTTCGTGAGCTGAAGATGCACTATGATCCATAACAAGATCATACCGTCACCGATATCATTGAATCTGGTTCAGCTTTGACGCGTGATACAGGCGATCCTGAGATGATGTCAACCTGCAGTGTCCACCATGAAATGACGGATCAAAATACTCACCAGATGCCTTGGCCTTCTTGGTCTTCGGAGGAGACATCTGTGGTGACTGCAGCTAGATGACAACCATTCACACCATTCAAGGGCAATCATTACTCACTCGCTTCCTCTTGAGCGAACTTCCATTCTCCTCTGAAAGTCCCATACCCGATTTGCCATCTGGTACAATCAATCAATCGTTCCTAAAATTTATCAAATCTCGAGAAAGGCTTACCGAGTATTTTGGACTTGGCTTTCTCTTTCCCTCTACCATTCAGTCTATCATCTGACCCATTTCCTACTTCTGATGCCGGCGAAGCTGAGCGACCCGCGTCTGAAGGCTGTCTATTAGAGAAGATAAACCGTCTCTGTGAATCATCCACATAGAGGTTTTACACACTTAGGTTTTCCGCTCATGCTAGTTCGGGCACTTGGCGCTCTCCGGGCAGACGACAATCCCATACATGAAGCCAAATGCGGTGCATATCGATTTGACGCGACCTGAGCTACATTAATACAAGCTGTGCTTGCAAAGACCCCTCACCTGTCGTTGGCAGTTCACACAATCTAATAAAATCGTCCCATCCTTACTCCCATTTCCTCCACCAGCACCTATCATGATGAAACGTAAACATCAGCCCTATGCTTTTTTGTTCGGGTGGCATTATAATACCTGTCTCTGAGGAAGGTGTATCCGCTCGCGAACTCGATCCTGCACCTGATGTTTGTGAGCTTCCTGCTCCTCCCATAGCATTGGACTGCAACACATGAGCTGTTTGTCACGTCAATATTCCCATTTGATTGGTAACAATGTGAGCGCACCAGAACCGCATCTAGGCAGAAGAAAAACAATGAATCCGCATGTATGAGACGATGGAAACAAAGCCAAGAATTTTGTACCTCGTATGACATGTCTTGCAAATGGATCTTCCCTTCATGACTTCATGGTGTGCTTCGATAGCAACGTCAAATATGATATCATCCAACATAGCCGCAAATATACGTTTGCTCTGTGCCCATTTCCAACGTTAACAGATAGATACAAGATACATACAACGCACCAACGCATTGAGCATCTCCTCTTTTTCCGATGATTTCGCCGGCATAGTGTAATGTACTCGAAAGTTTTGGTGTTAATAATTCAAGCTAGTATCAATCCATCAGTCATCAGTCGAAGCAACAAAAAACGTCTGCGGTACGCACCAGAGAAATTAGAAGATTGATTTGTATACAATTGACCCCGCAACCACCGCTCTGATAGATCTCTGCGGAGTCTTAAAGGAAACGTAAAAAGATCCGGACTGCTCAAGGAATCTCTAACAAGCCACGAGCCTGAGTGCAGATGGATCACAGTTGGTTCAGGAACCCTGGATCAACTAATGAATGAATCGTTTCGTCAATACGGGGGATGAACGGATGAACAGCCAGTCGTCAGATCCCTCTGGTTGGTCTAAAGACAAAGTTATTGAACAAAGAAATGCAGAAAAGTAGTGAAAAGGTAAGCAGGATAAGCAGAGAATGGATGGTGTCGATGTTGTCAGTTTATGGTCAATGGTTATTGTAGTGCCAACTAGACTTTGATCAGACACGTGAACGCTTTAGCTGCTTTTTTTGGCTTCATTACATTGTGATCAACAAATCAGGTTTAGTTATATTGTACACTTGGTTTTGTCGGAAAAAGCTATAGACCAACGACAGGGAGCTGATGAAATCTGATCCCTCATCAGTTCAGGTGACCACCCAATCAATTGCAAATGGAGCTCTCGCACGCTTCAAGTCTTTACACTCAAACTCAAATTTGCTCAACCTTTTGTCATGCATATCAGCTTAACAGTGATACCTTGCTAGGATCTTGGTAGCATACATATGCTTTTTCTTCATGATTGAGAAGCTTTCTACTTCCCAACAACGCAGCAGATACCTCGGCGAGACTTATCGCAAAGACACACATATCAGGTTGGTCATATCGTCTATATCAAATACAAGTGAGTATTCTCAAACGAAGCTTTTGGAAACATTAATTTCTCGTATATTTATCGTGCGGCATCTCTAATCAATAAGCATCGTAACTATGTATGAACACTACAGAAGCTGATGATTGTTGCTGAAGAGAGTTCTAATCTCCTCTAACATTAACACACTCTCGGCAGGGGAACGACCCAGTCAATGTCAGCAGTCATCTGAGTCTGGACTTCTTAGAGGAGAGTCTTCTTCCTTTACACCCAGAAGTCTGAATTTCAGTATGCTGGATCAAGAAATCAAGTGTCAAATGTCCAACACATGAATAACCAAAACTTCGGCATTGAACCACAATTTCTGTTTTGTGTCTCGCTGACATGGTCTGCCATCGCGCCCCGTGTAATAAATTGCTGATTAAAAAAACGATGTGTTGACGTTTTGATCATTCACATGACATACAGCATAGGGTTGAAGACCTGAACATAAATGAGCATTTTAACACTGGGATGGTTGCATTTCATCATGGGACTTTAAATTAACTTTTTGGAAGATCAAGCGCTACACTAAAAATAAGTTAGGTTTCGTCTCGTGATGATCAGATATTTGTAGATAGAGATGGATAGACGTGACAGAGACGAGACTTGTTGCGCGTTTGCAAATAGTTCTCACTTGTCCCTTCTTTTTCTTTCAAAATTGTCCTCAACTCAGCTTCCATGTAAGGGACGGAAAGGTGACTCTGACAATAATATCACCTGATTGTTCCTGGAATTCACTGCGTATTTTATTTAACCCACAAGGTCCCCTTGACCCCAAACTGACTTTTTTTCTAGCTATCACTCCAGATTGCAGACTCTGAGAGGATGTTAAGAGCTGACATTCGAAGTTTCAATGGATCATGAGATCAACCAATAACTTAATCCATACCAGGTGGCTTCTACTTTCATGGTCAACCGATTTGGTGTTGATCTCTCGCATCTTGCTTGACGTCCTGAGAGTGAGGGTCGATAGAATACTAGGTATGGAACCTCCCTCGAGGCACGCTTAAATCCGAAAACAAGTGCTTTTGTCTGTAGAAATTCGAGATTGATCTCTAGTCTGCTACGTCTAGGATTATTTCTTTCAACACTTCGGTTCCAGCTGAATCATCAGGTATATCAGCTATCTTCTATCTTCTGTCCTATCTCAATATATTGGCCCACTACTGCATCTGCAGAGACATAAAAAAGTAGATTCAACTCGGTTGCAAAAGGAGTCAAAAAGCAGTTTTCATCCGAGTAAAGGTCTCCTCTCCCCATACTCTTCAACCTTTTCCTTGCCCATCCCTTCTTGCACCCAGCTTAGGCACCTCTTTGACACTTGAATTATTTTTACAAAACCCCTCTTTGTGTTCTCTGCACCTCTGTCCTTGGCTCTCCAGATCCCATGCTTCTTTTCATCAATCCTGTCTGTCCGTATTATATGCTGACTGTCAACCGTCATGACGATAACGGAAAATGTTGTGAAAATTGATGCGAGGGTCGTTGATGCCGAGATCATGAAAACAATGATCATTTGTAGTCGAGCGGCTTGTTGGACCGAAGAACCGCCAAGGATCGCACCTGTCATCATCCCTGGAATTGCGATGATCCCGAGCACGCTGATCCACCAGAAAAGATTAGTCTTTGCCCTTATGAGAGACTCAGTTCAATGAAGGATGTACCTCATGCTATTGATCGTGGGCGTCAATGCTAATCTGAGAGCTTCTATTGCGATTGGTCTGCATGCTTCAACGCGAGAGGCACCAAAAGCCAAGAATACTTCGACTTTATCCTTATTCTCTCTACACATGGTTTCCATGCTTGTTGAATACGAGAGCGAACGTGGGATTCGGTATCACAAGACTCACTGTAATTCCTTCAATACATAGCTGATAGAAACCGTAATACCAGAGATGGTAGCTCCACAAAGCATGCCAACAATAGGTACTATTCAAACTAATCAGGAGATGCGAATCAAGAGGGATCATGAATCAAGGAGCATGTACTATACTGTATGGGTGTCCAGAAGGGATCTATAGCCATGGCATATTTTGTCCCGAGTATCGACACGGGAATTGTTGATCCTAACATTGCGACGAGCACAGACAAGAACTAGTAATAAGAGGAAGTCAGCATGAAAGTATACGTAATGGAAGGACACAGACCATATGCTGATACCGACGTTTTGACTTATTGACAACTAAGATGTAGGTTGTCAGCCGACGACCTCATATAAGAGAGCCGTAAACCACACCAATCTCAACAGTTCCCAATACATTGAGCAAAACTGAAGATGCAGTGATATGAACGTAGGATCGAGAGCAAACACTTAAACGCACACCTGTGATCCCTGCAATGACTAGCTGATCCTCCGCCGCGAAGACTTGTTGCAGAATGGTTGCTACAACTGTCAGTTGTATCATGCACCTGATTGCACTGATTAACAATGAAGACCCAACCCCGATTTTCAGCACCCCAGAAACGAAAGTGTCGAACAAAATGAAAGAAAGAGCAATGACGACATTATTCCAGCCTAGTTCGACAATCAAGGCAGTGGTAAGGAATGGTGCGTCAGATGTAGTGGCAGGTACAGAAGTGGCGAAAACGCCGTGTGTAAGGTTATTTGTCGAGTGCATATTTTGAGGTCAGAGCTAGTCTCTGTTCACGATTTATAGGAGTCGTATCTTGAAAAAGACTAAAGAACTTCAATGATTGGATGATAGATAGAGTTCGCGGAGTGGGTGTTGAGCGAGAGAAAAAGGTCGGTGTAGGATAGGAACGAAAGCAACTTAAAATTGAGGTAGGGGAGTTATATATATTGCTTGAAACACAGTCAAGAACGGTGAGCGCCGTCTAATTCTGTTGACAACCTGGAAGAACCATGAAGAAGGGGATCATTAGTATAAGCCAATGACGTTACGTGCATCTCTATTCTTTTTTTGAAATCACGGCGCTCGCTCGCGGGTGACTTTTTTTTCGGGGGATATGGCACAAAGATATCTGTGATATCTGACAACGTATAATGTCTCAAAAGATACGATCGCTCGTCACAGCTACTGCATTTCAATACTTCAATAACTATAACAACAGTGACTTTATCGATGGTTATGAAATGAGAAGAAGTTGCTTTATCTTCTGCATGCACAAGGTATCTCTGGGGGATTCTGGACCGTGACTCCACGAACAGATACTTCGTTGCGGCATGAGGCTACATTCTCGTGAACATAATCATCTACAGGCTCAAGTGCTGATCATGAACGAGACAGCTGAATAGAGCGGCCATCTGAGATGCTCCAAGATTGACCTGGTCAATAAGAATATTTCTAGCAACAAATTTGATAGGACCAAGTTTTTGTAGATACGTGACCTATCAGGCGTAGCTCGTCTAAGGGATATTCCTTCTGGCCCAAAAGACTCGTAAAGCCAACCAATGTTATCAAATACGGGGAATCATGAGTAAAAAGATCAAATCAGGCCTCCAAAATTATTTTATGGGATAAATGTGCGGAGAAAAATTTCATACCCAATCAGATTGGACCTACATCTTGCGTCTGTTCCACTATGCAGATCAACCACCATGGAACTAACAAGCCATCGACCTTGAGTTGCATAAACTAATAGTTGTTTGACGTCAATCTTGAAATAGTAAACACTCCGATGATAACAACTGCTAGAGCTCCTATGCTAGCAGGAAGCAGGAGATCCTTTGGAATCCCGAAAACTTGTTCCGCAGGTGCTGGCGCAGGTGTTGGTACAGAAAAAGCGGGAGAGGGCTGCTTCTCAGCAGAGATAGCAGTCATTTCACCCTTCTCAACCTCCTTTTCCTCAACCTTGACTTTCTCGGTGGATTCCTGAGCCTCTTCGCTCTTATCAACACCCGCTTCTTTCCACCCTCTACCACCCTGGACATACAACACAACGCGATCATGGCCTGCAGACTTAGCAATTTTGACTGCATCCGTAACATCGTCATCTGAGGTGATCAAGACAGTGTCATTATCGGCGTCAGTGTAGGAAAGGATGAAGTCGGTAGGATCAGGATGGACTTTGCCCTCTTCAGCTTGAAATTCAGTGAAGAAAGGATCGATAGCAAGCTTTCCAGAGACAATTTCACGCAAATGGGTCACGTCATCATGCCTTGACTGGAACCTGTGCGTCCTTCCACTAGGTGTACGGAATTTGAAAACATAAGTACCGTCATCCGCCTGAATAGGAACGGGAACAGAGACACCCTTGGCAGGATTGGATAATGCGGAGGCACGGTCATCGTCATCTACAACCGAGGCCGAGTCGTTTGGGTGTAAATCAGAGAGAGGGGAGTGTTGCAAGTAAGAGAGGTTGCCATGGGAGAAGTGAGAACGGGATGGTGCATGCGAGCCGGATATCATGGAATCATTGTCGTCATGACCGATTGAGTCAAAGAACTTGCCCCACATCGGTCCATCTTCATGGTCCCCAGCGGTGTCACCACCAGCCATTGCATTCATCTGGATGAAATGAGATATATCAATTCACTTGATCTACAAATCATTCAAGATTTTACTCACTTGTTCGAGAGTGGCGTATGTGAGTTTGAGGACATCTACGATGGCAACTAAAGAGCCGTCTTCCTCAACAACAGGCAGATTAAGGTAATGACCATCTGCAATTTCTCGTCAACTTGGCATTAGCTATAGTGTAAATGATTCGCGCACTGTGCATTTTCTTGAGGGCATCGTGGACGGTTGTGGTAGGAGGTGCAGTATCTGGATGAGGCGTCATAACCCTAACGACGCTACATCTGCTTGCCTCCAACCCAGCTGCGATAACCCGAAGGACAACATCCTTGCTAGTAAAAATACCAACGATCCTACCACCTTCTATAACACAGACGGCGGTGGTGCGTCTTTCCTTCATTATTTTGGCAACTTCCCGCACGCTGGTCTTGGGCCCAACGGTAGCAGGCTCCGTGCGCGAATCCATCACCGTAGTCAAATCTGGAAGAGCTGTTTTCTGTCGAAGCTTTTCGGCCCATGCAAGCATGGCTGCAGCCTGAGGGTTGTTTCCTACTGAACCGAGTTCAGTTTGAACTCCGGCCATTGCACTGAGGAGTTGCTCTGATGCAGCAGAACTACGTTCAACTTTGTCCAAAGCTTCGTGGAACACCTTAGTGATATCAAGCAGTCCTACAACATTGCCCTCTTCATTGCAGACGGGCTAGAAAGAGGGTTAGCAGGGAGACATTTTTGCCACAAGAGATGATCGGACCAAATGTCTAAAGTGTTTCGACACCATCAACTGCAGTGCCTCTGTCGCGCTTGTGCTGTCGCGAGTAACCATAGGATTACGCGTCATAATCTGGCTAACTGGAGTCGAATGTGGGTCAACACCCTCCGCAGTGACCTATGAAGTTGAGTTTTCAGCTTGAAATTAGGAAAACAACAGCAAAAGAGGCGCACCCGATACGCCAGATCCTTTGCAGTGAAGATACCACTCAACCCCTCATCATCATCAACGACAAGAACGCAGTCAGTACGCTTTGCAGCACACAACTGGCTGGCTTCAGCGACTGATATATTCTCTGGTACTGTCAGAGCAGGCGAAGGTTTGAGTGCTGCGACTGTTCCCTTCGCTGCGAGCTTTCCGCCCCGTTGCTTCCTACTAGACTGATGTGTTGTCGAGATGGTGCGCTTTCGCGATAATTCGGACTCAATTTTCTTCCGAATTGCCTAATCAAACATATCAAACATTTGAGCTGTCGAGGAGAAGACACGTGTTAATACATACCTCGTCACGTCTCGACTGTTTCTTTCTGTGCTCAGAAAGGGATATATTAGACTGATAGCCAGACATGGTGGACATGTTGGAAAAGCCGACAGTGGATTTGGAAGGTGTTGTTTTGGTTGGAAGGGGCGAAGCGGGGCGGTCCGAATATGGGGGCGGCGAGTTGGAGGTGTTACGGCTTGCTGGAATGGGTATCCGTGACATCAGCCACTTATTTCCAACTTGCTCTGAGTTGAGGTTATGGGCTGAGAGTCGTCCTATGGACCGTACAATTCGTTTTCGGTTTGAGCCATCTTTTCTGATTGGCTGGTGATCCAAAGTTCTTACATATTTGGTAAAATATTCAGGCCAACGAACCAAGGATATTCTCGTCTACGTAAAAACTTGCCTAATAAACGACATTCATGCGTGAAGAAAAAAAGATCCACATGATGGAAAGGACACCCGCCAATCCAACAGTGATATATGTCAACGTCCACACACCCTCCGAAGTCGAAATTATTCCGGCAATCAGAGGAAATATGGCTGTAAGAAGTGATCGGTCAATTTGCCTTTTGAATCCGGCAACAAACATACCTGAACCAAGGCTTCCAGCCGCACCCCTACGTCAAGGCTTAGATACAGCCCTCATGATACTGACTAAACATGCTACTCACAGCAAAGCCATACTGACCATGTGTGTCTCTTCTGGCAAAACCATTGTTGCCAGGGTCAGAGTAGATGGGAAAACGGGACCGAATAAAAGTCCAATCACACTCGTGAAAAACGCATTGGCAGCGTTAGAATTCACGAACCAAATAAGCAGCTGCATGATCAAACCAAAAACTACATCCAGTATCATCCCATCAGGGGAAAGGCAAGGAAGATGTTCGAAACTCACTGAGAGATATCTGGACTAACCATTTCTTCTGTGAAAAGCTGAGTCTGTCCTTGTTCAGTAGAGCCCGCGAAGAAATCCAAGGACAGGATGTACCTAGGCATGAAATAGCCCCAACAGATCCTACCAATCGAGATGCCTGCCCAAAAGCCCGATGTAACATAACCAGCTGTTTTTGGATTTGCATGCTAATGGTGTCTTATCAGCTCGAGCTGTGATCACCGGGGAGCTGCACCATACTCGAGTGCCCAAGAGATAAGACACTATCTGTTGTGAGAAGTATCAGCTTTGGGAGCCAGCAAACGAGAGAGTCGGAGACACACAAAGCCCTGTGTAGAGGTCTCGCTAAAATCTCTGGTCAGCAGGCAGCTTTGCGGCGCTGTTAGGGTGTAACTAACCACCCACAGTACAAGCAAACGAAAATCATGAACGCCCAGATCATAGGCATACAGAGTACCCGGCGAAGTGCTAGCATGAACGTTGATGATTCAATTAACAAGCATTCTTCAGATCTTACCGCTTCGCGACTCCTGGATATCCTGAGGTGTAATAGTTGATACCGTCCCACTTGAAGGGTCAATGTCGAATTTATCATTTGAACTGAAGATGGTAGACTCGGTATTTCTCCTCGTCAAGGATATATTCTGTCGGTGGGATTGATCACGTTCCCTCTTCCACTCTTTTTTTGTTGGCTTGAATGTCAATAACAACAAACCGGTGTTGAAACCCGACAAAATAAGAGTCCCAAAATAGAAGTGCTTCCAGGGAACACCTGCTGCAACGAGGGTCTGACAGATAAGGGGAGAAACAACACCCCCGAAGCCTGAGGGAAAAGATATTCATTGATTTCACGAGCAATTCCAAATCGAGAGAACCCACTCCAAAGGCCGTAACTGTAGCCGAGAGACTGGGGCATGATCGTATTGAAGTATTGGTTCCTGATGAAACAATAAATCGTCTCGGGTAACACGACAGTACTTGAGACCTACAGGGTTGCTGATGAGATGCGGGTTAGCTAAAGAGTGTACAAATGAAATAATAATATATCTCACCAGTCAAGAAGGCACGAGAAAAAGCAGCGATGACATATGCCGAGAATATTGTGATATAACCTTTCGCCGAACCCATCATCACGAAAAATGAGGCATGCATCAAACTGGATAGTACGAGCGAAAGATGCTGGGCCTGTAGAGCAGAACACCGAGTGACTGTACCCTGCTTGCCGGACTGAGCAGGAGCTAGATGAGGGATCCATGCACTTCGCACTCGCTCAATCAAAGTTCGGGAGAGAGCTTTCATGATGATCTCAACCAGTAAGGTACCAGAAAGGAAGCTACCTCGCTATCGTCAGTCTAAGTCAACCCCGAAAATGAAAGGCTCACCCTGCAGTAGTTCCTGTAAACAATAGAGAGGACATCGTGAAACTGACATGAAAATCGGCCATGAAAACTTGAGATGAGGTTCAGAATAAGGGAGACAGGTAGACTTGATTAAGCAAGAGAAACTTACACGGGAGTACTGTCCCGGTTACTGGAGGAGGAAGGAGGCTCATCATGAGTAAATGCAGATCGACGAGGTGAGAAATCACTTACTACCATCCCCCCACCCACACATGAAAAAAGCGAAATAACCAGCAGCGAGTCTCCAATTCTTTCTCTCAGGTGTCTTCTCAACCTCGCTCAGTTCTGGCAGCTCAGCGAGTTGTTCGGGCGGGACCACATCAACGCCCAATGGCTCAGAATACCCACTTGTACTGCTCACAACAGTGTTCATGGTAATAGTCGCCTTCGATGATTCACCAGGAGTGGGTGGCGAAGAAGACATCCCGGCCGGAGCAAATGATTTGGGGTGTCTGGGTACTATCACATTAGATGCATGATCAGAGACATGAGCATAAGATAATGACAAAACGTGAGCCATGGAGGCCACCGGTGAGTTTATTGAATCTCCAGGCGAAGCATCAAAAGTGCAAGAGATGGCTTCGGGATCGTCTACTACAGCACTATCATTATAGTGGTCAGAACCAGACTCGAGAGGAGCCGTAGTCAATTGTATGGTCGAGAAAACACGAGGGATGGCGCTCAGCGGGTAGACAGAACTACGACGCCGGCCACGAAGAAAACCTTTGGCTTGGCAACCCTCGTCGACAGCAGTGGCTAACAAGGTAGACATTAGCCTTCTATTTAACGGTCCGGTCCGAGGACAGCGAGGATAGAAGAGGAACCCAAGCACAGACTGCTGGTAACATCTCGTCCAAGCTTTCCAATGCCTTTATACCAGAGAAATCTAGCTCCATTTACTCCGCCTAACAAAACCTGGTCAACAGAGTCCCTGAGCTCCGTTCCGTTTTCTACCGTAACATTGATATAGACACGAGGAAATACATGACTTGCAGTAAAAAGAATGTTACACGTTTCGGAACTTGGTTTTCCTTTTCCTTGATGGCCTAAAAAGCGCTGGGCTTGTTCGAATTGAGCTCCGGCCTTGAAGATCACAATCACAACAGGGACATCCTTCAACATTTATGTATCTCATCCAGAATCCATTATCCAGGGTACCGACGCCTCGTGAGTCAAGCGATTGTCGTTACAGCGTCTACCCTTTGCAAGAGGTAATTTCACGAAGACATGTCCATCGTCGCACATATTTGGCGGAAGCACAAACGCATCAAGCAAGGAGGGGGAAGAGGGGAGGGAGGAGGACCCTTGAAGACTCTTCAGAAGGGGATCATTCCATTGTCCAGATGTTGCGAAAGGACCAAGATTCGAAAAATCACAGCACGGGATACACTCCTGTCAAGAATTCCTTCCCAAGCGAAACTGCTGTTGTGGCACACTGTGTTGGCCGCGAAACACATAACCTCAATTGGTTGACCAGCCTCAATAGGAACCTCGGGTGAAAAAAAATTCTTTCGGCTCCTTACGAGAGGCGCGTGTTCTTGCCAGAATATGAAGAAGCTTTCGCAGACGTAAACTATGGTTGGGGGTCGGACCTTAGCCTCGAAGATGAATTCAATAGTTATAGAAATCGTATCAGCAATCGCTTTATCGCCTGGGCCGTCAACTGTCGCAAGGGTTCAGATAGCACTAACTAGTTTCCTCCATGTTCTGTTATGAAAACACGTCTATAGGGTCTCAATGTCACAAAATACCATGTTTGTTTGAGGAAGCATATCATTAGATAGTCTGATCCTATGTAAATAAGAACTACTACCGCTATCTATTCACAAGGTCACAACACAAAACATGGTCAAGTAAAGAGCGAGATTTAAATATTTTCAAGCTATTTCGAGCGTCGCGGGACAAAGAGTCGGTTAGAAAGAACAAAAAATGGGTGTACGGAGCAAGCATAGAATAACAAGGAAAGCGATTCATGTACATCCGAGTGATAACTTCAAGATTCTCACAAAAACCCATCCAAGACCCTATTTGGCTACGACCATCCCGCGCGTCAATCGCTCGACTTCATTGCCTCCTCGCACCTTGAGGAGAATTGGGTTCGATGACATTACTGCTGGCCCATTGCGCGATAAACTGCTTGATTTTGCCGTAGACGAGGCTAACGTAGGGGTTATTAGCCTTGGCAGCAAAGAAATCAAGATATCTCGTTGCTTGGGTAAAAACGTTTTGGGTGAAGACGGATTGGTAGTAGCGCTGGCGAAGGAAGTAGGCGTAGATGACAGGCGCAATGAAGGCATTTTGGAAGGTGAGCGAACCCAAGATGACACGAATAAGAATGACAAATTCGGTGTATGCGACAACTTTCATCGCAGGATCATAATTGCCTGCATGCCCGATGAGAAATAAGGCAGATCAGTAAAAGTTGAAGCACCTTTGACCCAAGTCTGAAGTTTCTTCGCGAAAGGATGAGGGGCAGGGGCACCATTAGCCGTAGGTGGACCAGGAGGAAGGAACCGTGGTAAAATAGTTGTACGAGCAAAAGTCAAGGCATGGAACAGCGAAAAGATCATGTACGGTAGGAGAGTGACTGTAACAACTCTGAGAAGAATTCTTAATCAGCGGCTGTAAATCGCAGACGCACTCGCAATGGGCTTCTTGAACGACCACCAGTAAATAGCAAGCAAGAAATATTGAACATTCTACTCAAAATTGATTTAATGCAATCAATGAACCAGGGAAAAAAAGATACCTCATCAAGCAACGCGCGTTTGACATAGGCCTTGTTTGGTTGAGGAGTCTGTCAATGATATTTGGTCTCCTATTCGAATCAGGCGACTTGAGAAAAAAACACACCCCGAGAGATTTTCTATGAACGACGTGTCAGCTCCTGATCACACGCAGTTGAACTGAGAAACGGATACCCACTGGCAAACGATAGCATAGCTGATCAAGGCACCACTGAAGCTCGCTGAGAACGTGTTTTTGGTCAGCGACAATCAGTGCTCGTAGCAAAATCTTGAATACCTTTATACCACCATGTCGAAACGGCTTTGAAAGTCAACCAGGCCAAAAAATACCTCAGGGAACCAACCAGAAGAACGAGATGGCCAAAAGCCCATAAATAATGCTGAGAGTGCGTAAATTTCACGTGGACAGCGACGTGGGTTGGAAAGTACCTGGGCGGTAGCCATGGACTTGAAAAAAGTGCGCTACGACGGGCAAAATTTCTGACAGAAACAGGATGCAACAGAGGAGATGAAAAAGTGAGGTGAACGTATTGTAGCCTTTTGGAACACTCAACGCCCAAACGTGGAGTCACGACTGTGACCTCGACTGTGAGGTGATCACGTGGGATATGCGTCATTATTATCTGTTATAATACTACCGACTCCACTGCCCACCTCCAGCCTCCAGTTTTCTTCTCTCCTTGTCCTTCTTGTACATTTCCTTCTCTACCTTCTTATGTCCAAGTGCCTCTATCCGTCGGTGTTTACTGTCTCGCCGCATGTCTTTCCTGGACACTTCCTCTTCTTCCTGTCCGCTCATTTCAGGCTGCAACTCTTCAAAATACTCTTCATCGCCATCCTCTTCTCTCCTCCTCTTCTTTATTGTCGAATTTGACGTTCCTTTTCCAGGACCAAGATTAAGATTTACTCGTGGTGGCACAGAAAATCCAAAGGCCTTGCCGACTTTCGCCAGATCGAGTTGATTCACATCGAAAATCTTTTTCAATGAATACGATGCATATGACTGCAGGTATGCGCGGAAACCATCCTTTGCAGACCTGTGAAGGAAGTAGTTCTTCTGTAACAGCTTCTCAAGCTGAATCAAATGCGCGCATCGGTACATGTTTATATACGGTCGAGTAGCGTACATACCTGTGACTGCACATTTGCAATTTTATCGGCAGGGAAGCTGAACTCGTTCAGAGGTACTTTGGCTTCTTTCAAATATCGAAGGAAACCTAGTTCACTCTTCAACAAGAACAGCAAGCTTTTGCCTACCTTTCCGGCCCGAGCTGTGCGGCCAACCCGATGAATGTAATCCCTTGGATCATCAGGTGGATCGAACTGAACAATCCAGTCTACTCGGGGAATGTCAAGGCCACGAGCAGCCACGTCGGTACACAGTAGGATCCCTGATTCTGCGTTATTGAACTCAAAGAAAGTGTTTGTTCGTTTTTGTTGTTTCTGTTTTCCCTATGAACAGGTCAATAAATTGGTCCTCAGAAGTAACGGTAGAATTCACATGCAGATCCAACACGGGTACATCGATGTAATTCATTAATTCCGCGTGATACTTCACACTATTACAACTCGAGAAAAACACGATGACCTTTTTCTTGAGATTCTTCTTGAGGAATGTAAATAGTAACAAAAATCGACGATCAGAGGGGCAAACAACGTAGCCTTGCGAAAGAGTTGTAACGGTGCTCGTAGTTTCTTCCTTGTCGACATCGACATGCACAGGACCAGGACGCAATGAGATCCTGGCAAGGTCCTGCACTTTTGTTGTCTGGGTGGCAGAGAATAGCATAGATTGGCGGTCCTCTGATCAAATGCAGCTGAGCCATCACATCCCAGACCAAAAGATATGGCCACAACTCACCATTTGGAAGAATGGATATAATCTTCTTCATTTCCTCTTCGAAACCAATCTCCAATATCCTGTCCGCCTCATCAATCACCAGGGCCTTGAGGTTTCTATATACAAATCCCTTCGTGTTCTGGAGGTGATCCAAGAGTCGGCCAGGAGTCGCAACAAGGAGGTTGACGCCCTTGACTAGCTTGTCAACTTCTGCACGACGATTTGCTCCTCCCATGATGATACCAAACGTTTGTGAATGATGTGCCATAAGATCTTTCGCAACACCAAAGATTTGCAATGCGAGTTCACGTGTGGGTGAAATGATGATGATGCCCGTGCCTACGGTACTGATTTAGCCGTTATACATTGTCAAAAGATACAATCAAAAGGACGTTACCGTTCATAGGTTTGAATTTCAACCGGTGCAACAGCTCTATCGCCGGAATCAAAAATGCCAACGTCTTGCCTGACCCAGTTCTTGCAGCCCCCAGCACATCCTTCCCAGCGAGCAACAGAGGTATGCTTTTTGCTTGAATGGGAGTCATCGTCTTGAACCCCATTTCCCCAAGAGCTTCCTGCGTTTGCGATGAAAGGTCGTATGATGAGAAAGGTAGCTGTTTGGAGCTAGAAGCAGAGGCAGAAACACTAGACGGCTCTGTTGTTGAAGTAGACTGAACTACAGATGGTGCATTTTCCGTTTCAGTTGGGGAAATCTCTTGAATTGGTGAAGACGTTGTCTCGTCTTTTGGCCTTTTGATTGAAGAGGAGGAAGAGCCGTTTATCTTTGACTCTTTCAGCTCTAACTTGCTCTTCTTTCTAGAGGTTGATCTGGCCATGGCTTGAATCGAAAAAATTTGCTTTCGAAACAGTAAAGCTGTAGGTCAAAAGAGCACTTGGGAACACCGGTGAGACTAGTGTAGAAATGAACTAGAGAGGGGCCGTAGATATAGTCAAGAAAAATCTTGTTTTTCGGCCCTTACCGAGATTCAGTACTGATGATGTCAGCAAATGTAAACCAGCTATTCTATCTTCTCATTGGATCACTCCACGAATAACATGTCACATCTAGATATCCGACTCCCTTCTCAAGGTCTCTCATCTTCATTCCCTCGGAAATACTGCTAATATCTGCATTCAGGTGGTGTCCTCGCTGCAGTTTCTGTTATCTCTCTGTTGGTAGGCTACAGGTTTGGCAAGTTCTGTGGTGCGAGTGATAGGAAAGGGGAGGGAAAAAAATCCATAAAATCTCTTTCTGTTGAGAAAGCCGATACTGAGGATGAAGAAGAAAGTCTTGCTGATGGTGACTTGGCTGCCATTAAAGCGGGTCTTCTAGAGCCTTGCAAAATGGTGTGTTTTGATCTTTACCCGAAATATTTGATGGTAGACGATTTTCAAGGTCCTTGTTGTGCGAACAGATCTTGGAATGACTCCTGGAAAAATAGCAGCACAGTACGTGTCCTTCTTTGCATAGAATGAGCCTTTTGTTTGGAAACAAAGGGCAGGTGCGGGTAAGCGGCCATGAAGCCGGGGTGCTGGTGTTATCTTATTCTTCCACAGACATGCTACGCTTGCTTGCTACAAGGCACTCGTGGCGAAGAATCCAAAGGTGCGTTAGCCCATGTAGTATGCAAACCAATTTTCTGAATAAGAGCTTAGCTCGTGTCACACTGGGAGCGTACTGGGTAGGTGGGGCCTCAGTGTGGTAATTCCGCAGACCTGATTTATTTCCAGACAGGCGAAGATTGCACTAAGAGCGTCTTCGGAGAATGAGCTTGTTGAGCTGGAGGCTATTGCAAGGAGCCTGAATCTCTGTGCGCGGTCGATCCACGACGCGTGAGTCGTTGAGCGCTTTTGCCTGGAGATCGCTGACGGCGTGGTTCAGAGGACACACTCAAGTAGAGGCAGGAACACGCACAGTTGTGGCCATTGGCCCTGCTCCCGTTCCGCTGATCAATCAAGTGACGGGCAAACTTCGTCTCCTATGATTTTGATACTCAGGATATAGACATTGTACAGGTATATGCATTACAATAAGATGTGCGGACCACTACTACCACTTGTAGCCGAACCACCAGCTCCTGCATTTACTTGGTCACAGTGAGTCAGGATCTGATTGAATAAATCAACTCAACTTACACGAGTCGAGGTTCACTAACCCGCCAGAGTGTTCGACGTCGCCTCCGTTCGCATTTCCGCCCTGGCCACTATACGAATTGGCAGAGTTTTCTAGGCTTGAGCTCCCGTGTGAAACAGTGTGACCCTTGCTGATGCCATTGCCAATGGCTGCCAGGCCAGAATCAGCGTTCCCACCTACGCCGGCGTTCTCTGCAAAATCATCAGTCGAAATCCGTCATGTTTGGGTGTATGCCTACTCGAGCCGATATTAATAATGTCAGTATCTCCCATTAAGAGTCCCAGCAGGCCATCAGCACTGGAGCCCTTGATTGAACCTCCTTGAGCCATTCCAGCTGCGCCAGAGTACGCGTTGTCTGAATTGGTAGTGCTGACGCTGGGAGTTGTGTGGCGCCGAACTGGGGATGCAAGAGCAGGTAGCACCAGTGTGAGAAGGACGAAAGGTGGAAGAGAACGCATTATTGAGACAAAGTAGAATAGTGTAAATAGTCAAAAGATGTGTTGAGGCTGACGCGAAAGCAGACGGCCTTATCTACCCAGTTAAGAATAGATTTCATGACGACAGACAGTCACGTGGATTAGAAAGATTCAGATTGAAAAAAGCTTGTTATGTCTGTCAACTGAGGTATGTCTTGCAGGGCACCGACATTTGTCACACTGAGCTGAGGTATGTGTTTGTCTTGTAGGACTTCGACATTGCAGTCAATCTTCTCATTAGTGACCATATCGTATGGCCACGCTCTTCATCGCCCGTGCATACCAGTACGCCTTCCAGACCCGTCCAAATGTCACTCTGGCACTCACTGGCGGAACGTTCAATGCTCTCGGCGATTTTGTAGCCCAACTATCCCAGATTATGGTCAGTCTTCTTTGTATAACTGTATCACACGACTCACTTTGTCGCAGACGAGGAAAGAGCACGAGTCATCTCGCCCATATGACTATGCACGTACTGTTCGGTTCTTCTTTTTTGGCTTTACAATCAGTATACATTCTATTGGCGACTACAAAGGTCCTGCTCGCTCATTCTCACACTCCAGGTCCTGTGATGGGCCGATGGAATACATTCCTCGAAGCTCGTTTTCCGCTTAAACTCTGCAGACATGCCAAGAAAACAAGTCTGGGGGCTCTAGGCAAGCGTGTCGCATGCGACCAACTCTTCATGTACGTTCGTCTTTCTACCTTGGCTTATCATTGATTAAAATCGCGTCCTCAGGGCCCCTCTCGGTGTAAGCGCCATGCCATCCGTATCGCCACCTTTCTCATTGTTCTACTACAGCTCTGCTACTTTATCGGTTTCATGGGCACAACAGAAGGTCGCTCGCCATCTCAAGTCATGAACAAGTTTAGGGACATATATGGCACCGCCCTCATCACGAATTGGAAAATTTGGCCTTTGGCACAAGTGCGCATGATCTGCGTCAACTCAAATTTGCTTACCTCCTTTTCCCGGTAGCTCGTCAACTTTCGTTACATGCCCCTCGCGTTCCGAGTTCCCTTTTCTCAGGGGTGTGGAGTCCTATGGACACTGTACTTGTCGATGCTCAACTCAGAGCAAGTCTCCAGTTGAAAAGCAAGCCTGAAAAAATACCTACTCATCATCTGCAGGGAGGATGCAAGGCAAGAATGGAATTCAGCTCTCAGAATTTAGCGCGCCCAAGTTCGATTGCTTCTTGGTGTTTGATAGGTTCTATGTATCTGTTGTAGTCGACACATTGTCCATATCTGCCATATTCCACAGCTTCAGGCTGCAGCTTAGTGTTTTCAAAGAATGTTGTGTTTTAGTGATATAATTCTCTAGAAACAATAGAAAATCTTAATGGCCCTATGTCCCATATTTGTGCTTGAAATATGCAGGTGGTAATGTATTAAGCACGTCTACAAGGGGCCGTTCCACCACCGCAAGTTCATCATCACTGAGAAAATCCAAATGAAGAATGGGTCGGTAACGTGTAATCAACTTGGTCGAAATATTCGTCAAGCTCTCCTCGCCTGCGGTGCCTTGAACATCATCATGCCGGTCCTGCAGTTGTCGTTGCGCCTGTACACGACGCCGTTTCTTACTCGTTCTCGAGCCATCACAAATCGACAGTGGCATTTTCAACAACCAATTAGATCCCCACAACACCGCATAGCCTCCATCTTTTTTTTGCGAGTCGCCTTTCTCAGGATCCATATCCATCGCATTTGGAGGAATTGACAGAGGAGGGAAGCTGATACCGAGTATCGGATCATGCAAACTGGACAGATGTTTTGCAATTCGCGAAGGAAAAGGCGATGCCAGAGAGAGGTCTTTGCTCCATGTTGGGAACTGGCGTACCTCAACGTCATATACTTGTAATGTGTTGTCGGGAAAGGCAAGAAGCAGAACATTGGGATTCATCGGCGAGAACGCAAAGCATTGGACAGGTAGAGGGAACGAAGGCAAGAGACCATGATGCTGTAAGCTCACGTTGTCAGCTTAGGATGCCTGTGACAAGGGAGCAACACGTACAGAAATTGAATCTAGATTGAAGATGTGCGTACGCCGTTGGTCATCGGATGTTGCTAACCACTGACCGTCCGGACTGATGGTAATTCGGAGCACACTGGGTATAGTATCCGCAATAGGATTTCTGTCGTCGTCACTGTCACCATCACTCTCAGGCTGTTCCGAGGACCGCTGACTGTGGATCTCATCTTCGACGTCGCCCATCTCCACGTCCTCTACTCCCTCGGAAGCATGTTTGCCGTTCGTCAACGTTCCATTTGGTTGCTTCTGCTGTCTGAGAGATTTGACAATGCGGTTTCCAACGACAGTCTCCTTCAACCTGTGATGCTCGAAACGTCTCAACAACCGGGGCTTGTCCGAACCAAGGTCGAAGATGAGGATATATGACGTTTGGGCAGTAGAAAGGGCCAGTTTCGACGAGTCTGGTGAGAAGCAGAGTGCAACAGCACCGGCACTTGTATCCGAAGCCAGATTAGGGATACTGGAACGGACCAAAGCAGGGAACTCCTTGACCCGTTTCACGGAAACCTGTCCCTCGACCTGGAAACCCTCGTCAAGTCAATTGTATCATGCAGAGAAGAGTGAAACGGAACACACGTCTGTATGCAACAAGAACAACTTCACCTCGTACATGTCTGATACAGTAAGCCACCTTCCATCTTCAGAAATATCTCCCGCAATGAGGTTGCTAACCACAGTAAGATCCATTTCCAATACCTTCTCCCAACCACCCTTCCAGGGTTCAACGTCATACTCTTGAGCATTGTCAGCTGTCTCTTCCTGAGGCTTCTTCAAGATCCTCCAGACGCTCAACCCATTCTCCCTCAGACACAGCACCAGCCTCCTATTCCTCGATATTCGAATCGCGCTTCCGGAAGTATACGGTAACCTGCGATGGTAAGCGTCGCCAAAAGTAGATTGGACACTCGTAGACAAAGGGTTGATGGATTTTTTTAGTGTACTTTCAGAAAGCCCGGCCGGGCTGAGTACCACAGACATATCGAGGCCACCGGAAACGAGGATAGGGACAATTTCAGAGAAGAATGTACGTTTATAGTTCGAAGGTAGGGGAGTGTACGGAGGCCAAGAACTGAGTGCGCGGACATCATGTGAATGCATACGCCGCGAATGCGCTTGTACCCATTGTAGGTCCGTTGTCGTGTTCTTAGTCTTGACGAGAGAAAACTGGACTGTTTTCTGGTCAACACCAGATGAAAACACGGCTTTTCCTTCGGGATCGACTGAGAGAGTAAGGACGTCGGCTCCGTGTGCTTGAAATGAGTGTAATTGAGTATATGTCCGCGAATCCCAAAACTTGACGCGTCCAAGGGAGTCTCCCGAAACAATGGTGCCGTCACTGTACTCAGTATGATCAGCTCAACATTCAGACTGAGAAAGAGCAACGTTGCTAGCTACCCCAAGACACTAACTGTCCACACCAATGTTCTTTCGCCTCGAATTTTGTCCACCGCCATTCGTTCAAGAGTTCGACCAGTTATGATGTCCCATCTTCTGAGACTACTATCTGAACAACCTGTTACAAGCCAAGAGTCTCGCCAGTCATCAGAATCATCATCAGAATCACTGTCTTCATTCATTCGTGATTGGATTTTTAATTGAGGAATCGGTGGTCCCCATGCGATGCTTAACATCCGGCATTTCACCCGATCAAAGCGACGGTAGTGTTCAAGTGTGTCATTGGTGATCGACAGTAGGCGAACTGTGCCATCCTCGCAGCCCAGTGCGAGATATGTGGATGCGGGGTTTGCAGCTACACACCAGATTGCACCACCTTGAGAACTGATTGTCCGCTATAGACTGCATGAATTCAAGGAAGATATAGGGGAAATGTGCTTGCCTACCCTGACGAAGGATTTCTCTATATTCCACTCTAGCAGTTCGCTTCCTCCCCCTGAGCTAAATAGTCGTAGGTCTGATATTGAAGGAACGTTTTCACTGTCAACGTCATTGGGATAGCGGATGATGAACGTCAACGAGTCAACTTTGGAAGGGCAAGGCCCTGGCATTGTCTACACAATCAATATTGGCGAGGAGGAGTGGAACATTGTTACTCACTTTTCTTACAACCCACGCTTGTCGGCATTGTAAACTCTGCTCAGAGCCAGACCACTCGCAAAGGTCAATATTTCCATTAGCATGACCAACTGCCAAAGTCCCATACTGCAGGCGCTGTCTCCCTGATATTTTTTTCACTTTCCGCCTCAGCGATGGGAGTGGTAATGGAGGAAATGCAAGCGCTGTGATTGCAGACGGGGCATAATCGACAAAGCGGCACCGGTGCACAGCAAGTGTTGTTTCTCTCCGTTTTTCCGGAAACATTAGACCAGCTGGTCAAAACTGGATTTTTTTTGTTGAAAGAATGTCAGGTTTTCCGCAAAACTTTTTTCGGTAATCAAAAAGTAAACGTGACTTGAACCGCTCATTACCTCCCATTGCCTTTTGCTCTGTCACAATGTCGTTTCTTGGTTCTGGACGCAACTCTACGCCTGCAGGTGGTGTAAATCCTGATAAAATTGACATTGCCATCACAGAGTATGCCTGATGGTTTAGCAAATTCTACGCGTCGACTCAATTTTCTACAGATTGGACACTTACACCGACTTTTTCAATCGTATGGTCCTGTGGGTCGAAGCATCGGGAGGAATATTAGAATTATCTCACAGCTTTGATACAGGTCATGTCACAATAAATGCATTGGCGCAAGATATGCAGATGGTGACCTCAATAAGGGCGAGAGTGTCTGCATCGACCGCTGTGTGATCAAATTCAGCGAAACGCAGAAAAAAGTCCAGGACAAACTTCAAGCCAGAGCACAGGCCAATGCGAATCCTGGTGGTAGTGCTGGCGGATTTGGTGCTTTCTGAGGACAGTTTGCAGGGTTGGAAGCTGACAGAGGTTTGACTACTTCTTTCAAGGCAAAACTACATTGCATGCATTTAATACACAAGATACTAGACTTGGCTATCTGTCAAAACTACAAGTATACAGCATTCACAAAAATCTTAATAGCTTCCAGTTGTCGCTCTATTGACTGAACTAACACTTCTGATGTCAGGGTTGATTTGAACATATAATTTTCTATGTCTAGGGATGTCTATTGAGTCAAGTCTATCTTGTCTGTCCAGTTCGACCGTTGAATCATTCCGCACACGGATACTGTGTTTAAACTTGCTGTTTGAGAGAAGCATGTGTCGTCAAACAGATGAGTCCCTGATTGGAGTGCGAGACGGGAAAAGTCCCCACAAGACAACCATAGAGGCCGCGAGGGGTACAGTGATGAATGTCAATGCAGAGGCCCCTTTGAGGCTGAGGACCGTCCCAGTTACTACAGGAAAGACAGCTAGAAAGAGGCAAGCTCAGCTCTTGGAAACGAACCAAACATCCATCAAGCGTACCTCCGCCAAGGCTAGCAAATGCATTGCTAAAAACGATTTGGGTCAAAGTGCCCGAGAAAATAGAAAACAGCACTTACATCAAAGCCATCGCAACCATATGCACTTCTCCTGGTAGGACATCATTCGCTATCCCCAAGACACCAGGGAATATGGGTCCATAAAAGAGTCCGATGAACGCTGTAGCAACAGAATTTTGTACGTCCGATTTCACTACCCAAATAAGGACTTGTAAAACCAATCCAAGCACTGATAATTCGATGATCAGCCATAATGTCCATGGACAGAACCCGGTTACACACCACTAGAGGTGATCATCAGATTGTTGAAGGAATGAAGGAGCCAATGACTTACATGCAGGAATGAAGGATATGCTTGCGTTGCGTGAAGGTGAGGCTAAAAACAGATGATGAATGGTATAACAATGATACCGATGTGCTCACAACCCATTCCTGTATCCCCACACAAAGCGTCCCAGGGTTATACCGGCCCAAAACCCTGAGGTAACATATCCAACCGATTTTGGATGTGCATACTTCCACAGATCCGTAAGTTCCTATGGGAAGCGGAGAAGTGTTTTTGGACCTACTCTTGTTCCAAGCAAATACGTGACCATCTTGAAAATCATGAGCATCTCTACTTTCAAGGTTCGCGTAGACATACAAAACCCTGAGTAGAAGTCTCACTGTGAGAAACGATATACCACGTTAGGCAAATAGAAAGGGCTGGGGCATGAATCTCACCTTCCACAATAAAGTAAGGCAAAAATAGATAGTGCCCATTGATAAGGCATGCAGAACGCCTGCTTTAGCGCTAAAGGAATCACGAGACAGAATAGCTATGAACATTGAATGCGCTTATGGATTAAGAAATATGCTTACTACTTTGTTTTCCATTCTGCGGGTTCGACTTCAAGACCGAGGAAGTCGGGCTTATGACGGATGCTGAGATCTTTTCGGTGTTTGGATCTCTGGTTTGAGTATTGTCCACGGAAATCGGTTCCGGCATTGCCTTGTACAGTGACTTGTGATAATCTCTAGTGAATTCCGCCAAACTGGGTTTGTAAGTTAACACCAGCAACACGATATTAACTGCAGACAGAACTAATGATCCATAGTAAAAATGAAACCAAGGTATACCAGTTGCAACGACAGCTTGACAGACGAGAGGTGAGGCAAAACTTCCCAAACCTAATCTACATTATAATCTCTGGGGCCGAGGGGTCGAGGAGAATACTCACTGGCGATTCCATATGCAAAACCAAGCGCGTATTTCGGGCCAGAAGCAAAGTATGCATTCCTGAAGGCAATCTAAACAATCACATTCAATGACCAAGTCAAAATCTACTCACAGCAAGGCTGGATAAGTTCCTGTCGTTAGCATACTTGATATGAACTCGATAGAGCAATGATCTTACCGGATAATATAGCACGAGCAAAAGCCGCCAAGGCGTATGCCACGAACATCACAGGAAAACCACCTTGGGAGCCCATCATAATGAAGTAGAGTGCATGCACAACGCTTGCGACGAACAGCGCAGAGTGACGTGCTTGAGTGGGTGAATAACCAAAAGATGGCCTCTCGTCCAAGATGATCCAACTGTGGGGCATGATCCTCTTCTTCGAACGTTCAAGGCTAAAGCGCCCCAGCCATCTCAAGATAACTTCAATGAGGAGCGTTCCAATAAAGAATCTGACAATGAATCAGCAGAAACCGAGGCAGCCAGCTGACTGCTTCCGCTTACCCACATGCCGTTCCTACCCACAGCAATGAAGAAGTCATGGTAGTCAGATGAAACTCAGCGTCAAGATCTGTGGAGCCCGTGAATCAGCTTCACACAGTATAGAATGGAAGCGTCGCTCACAAGGCATGACGGTTCCGGTAACTACAGAGCAATTTTGAGAATTGAATACTTGTCTGTCACATTGATGGCATGGAACATACCTCCGTCGGCCCAGCCAACGAGAAAGCACGCAAAGTAACCACTTGAAAGACGCCACTTTAGTGAACGAAAGGAGAGATAGCTTTGTCCGACGCTGTCAAAGATGGCAGAAGATGCACAGCTATTCGGTGCTGTAGCGGGCGTGCTTAACGTCGGCGAGAGAGGAATGTGTATTTGGAGATTAGGTAGCTCCTGATTACGACGAGGCAAGGTTGTGGGGTCGGTGTTTCCAGGCGCATGTGGCGGGGTCAAGGAAGCAGGCTCTGATGAAGAAAAAGCAGTGTAAAGTCCAATGGCAACTGAAGGAGCTTGGGTCACCCTGTGTACATCAACGATGGGGTTGCTATCAAGTGCAGACATTCCGTCTTCTTTGACTCAAGAACAAACTGAGTATGAGAAGAATATGAATCGGCGATGTACTGAGCTTCAAGTTGGACTATAGCCAGTGGAGGGTAGATGAGGAAAAGCTGGCGGAAGAGCTCTTACAGTTCCTCTAGAATTTATCTGGTCCGGATGGAGCCCAAGAACAGCAGGACTAAGATTATTATTTAACGCGACCTTCTAGTAAATTGCGTTGAAACTCTGTTTAGGTTTCGATGCTCCATTGCAAAACGCGAAATCTAGATCATATCAACCTGAGATCACAGGAGCACCCAGTTGCAAATTAGCCGTCATTTGGTCAGAAGGCAGTTCCAGCATAGATGAAAAAGATTCTTTGGCGGATGACTGGTAAAGATACCGGGACAGAAGGTGGACATGCGCCAAATTTTTTTGATCTTTTGAAGTGCCTCGGACCAATCACAAGGAGTTTTTGGTGTGAGTTGAGCGAAATTCTCATTGGACGATATTGTTGGTGGTGAAGGACTTTGGGCAGGTTGGCCAACCCTGAACCCAGATATTTAACTAACGAAGGACGTAAAGGACACACCAATATCAACGTGCGTGGCGGATCCGTAGGGAAGAAGCTGTGCGTCTGATAACTCTTTAGATAGTAGAGAGCGGCGAAAACCTTGACTTAAAATAGTGTGCTGAGCTTGTCGCGAGTTGAGAATTGATGAGTAACTTAGAGATACAGGATGACGACGGAGCAAAAATAGCACAGGGTTGTCGGAATCCAAGTTGAAAACCCAATAAGCTCAATCCCGGACTTCGTAAACCCCGAAGTATTTTTCTTGCCCGTAGAGGATCTCCGTTTTCTATGACCCTGAATCATCATAAAGCGTAGATGAGGGTGAGCACACGTTGATCTACCTACTAGAAAGTATCTTTCAAACAGCCACTTAATTCAGTGTGTTGAGGGTGAGCATGAGCATCACCTGCGCAATATCAGCACACACCTAATCGACGAAGGAAGATCCACAGAAGATCAAAGCCAAGGTCTTTGCGTTATGAAGTTGGGGCGATGCATTCGGCAGACCTATAGATAGTAACTGACGAGTGGCTTGGAATTCAGCATAGCAGATGTTCAACAGACGATGGCTCAAGAGGCTAGCTTGGCGCAGAAATAACCAAGAGATCACCAATCTATTGGGTCGTCATGGAAAATATGATCCGTGTTGAAACTTCTGAGCTAGATGACGACAAGTACCACCCTCCGACATAGCTTATTTTCCATAATTGGGGAAGCAGTCCGCCATTGTTTTACCGTGCTTATTCTGCGAGTGTTCTTCCAATCTGAAAGAAAGATGAATAGCATACTATTCAATAAAACAGATGACCTTACGCAGGAGCGCGAGTTGTGATAAGCTCAAGTAAGGATCAACACAATGGGGTAGAAAGAGTAATTTTCTTGTAGGATGACTTACGAACGATGACTTGCAGGTTGTACAGACAATAGATTTCGCAGCTTCGTTGACTTTCTTTTGGCTCTTGGCTCCTTTTGGTTCGGCCTTTGACTGATTGCGATCACGTTTTTGCGCAGCCTTCGCCCCCTACATATACGTGCGACAGTCAGATACGAGACTATGAGATGGCGCAAAGCATACGTTTCCCATTGATAGTAGTAAAAACAGAAGTGAGAAAAGAGAAGAAAGAAAAAGTAGGAATAGGGTATTAGAAGGTCATGATTCTTTTCTGGTTATGTAAGCCAGGTCGTTCAGTATTTGTCGCGTGAATGGCAAAAAGGGAAACATCATGTGGCTATGGACATATGGAAAAGACTTGCAAATCATTCCCGAACCAGGTCTAACGTTGGTCATATCCAAGAAGAGCAATGTCGACTGAAGCTCTTCAGCAAATTATAGACGAGGTCAAGGTAGATATCCTCTCTCAAGCTCACGGCATCGACAATGTTTCCAAACGAAGGGAGATCACCCGGACTTTCATCTGTATGTGTTCCATGAGTTCCGGTCATCATTTATGACTTAAGCTTGGACTCCAGCTGATACTGTGACTGGTATTACTCTCTTCCAATCATATCAGACCACTGGGATTTAACATCAATGTCTTTTTCTAGCTCCAACGGAGGAAATGTTTATCTATGCAGCAAATGCAACGTTGGGTGACAACGTTTACTTTGAGCCGTCGACAGCGTAAGTTTACAATAACCATGGAGGATCTGATTATGGATACAGTCTCTCCAGAGCATTAGAAACCCACATCGCATGTCTTATTGGGAAGGAGGCTGCTTTGTTCATGCCATCTGGAACACAATCAAATCAGATTGCTTTGAGGACACATCTCATTCAACCGCCCTATTCTATTGTCTGTGATAAACGGGCTCATATATTCAAGTTCGCAAGATTACTGTCAATTTTGACCCTTACTTACACCATAATTCTCAAGGTATGAGGCAGGCGGAGCTGCTTTCCACTCCAACGCCCAGGTCATTCCCGTATCTCCTGCAAACAGTAAGTGAATCTATTCTCACGATCAATTCAGGCAGTTCGGCTGATAAATCTCTAAGAACATCACTTGACCTTGGAGGAGATCCAGGAGAACGTTGTCCTGGGTAACGATGTCCATTTGTAAGTGACTCACAGTTCTTGCAGAATTTTATACAGAGGGTTATTTTGATCGTATGCAGAGCGCCGTCCCAGGTTATCGCATTGGAGAATACCCTTAACGGGACTATTTTTCCTCAGGATGAGATCATCAAGATTTGCAATTACGCACACTCCCTGGGTATGAAAACCCACTTAGATGGTGCTCGTATCTGGCATGTAGCAATTGAGACTAGGAAGAGTATTAAGGAACTCTGCGAGCCGTTTGATTCAATCAGCGTCTGCTTTAGCAAAGGTTTAGGTCAGTATATTCGCTCCATTGTAAGCCATGTCGTTCGGATCCTGAGCAATCTGTCAATGACTTCAGGTGCTCCCATTGGTTCGTGTTTGGTTGGCACCAAAGAGTTCATCAGCAAAGCACGCAGGTTCAGGAAGATTTTGGGTGGTGGTATGAGGCAGACCGGTATCCTAGCTGCTTCTGCAGCTTTTGCACTCACGCACAATTTTCCTCAACTTCCCCGTGTCCATGCCCTTGCGAAGAGACTTGAGGTCGGCCTGGAGGACACTGGTGCGATCATCTTAAGCCGGGCGGAAACATGCATGGTGAGTGTGTTTCTGCCAGGAGCTGCTGCAATCTGACAGAAAACCACATTCAGCTCTTCTATGATCCTACTCCCCTTGGTTTGAATTTTGATGAGATTGCTGAGCGTGCTGGCGCTCTCCCAGATCCACTGGTTCTTGGTGGCTCACGTTTAGTCGTCCACATCCAGACCTCGGAGGAAGCAGTCGAGGATTTTTTGTCCATTATCCGTCAGCTAGCTGAAGAGAAGAAGGCTGCAGGTTGGGTCTTGCATACTGATGACGAAGCCAAAATCTCTACCATGAAAGACGTCTACGTTCGTCGGCAGGTTAATATAACGAAATAGAACAACATTTCACTTCGACTAGAAGAACTAGCATTCTGGAAATTGTAAGTGCTACGTATGAGAGGCGGTAGGCGGTCGTTTTAGGGTGACAATACAATAAATCAAAAAGAATCATCAGCTTGGGTCAAGTAGGAGATCTCTGCATCGTTGTCTACTACAAAGCTTCCGAATTCATAGTCATCTTCTGCTGGAGGTGAGCTATCGATTACCCTTCTTCTCACTCTTGGCTGCATCCTTCCAAAAAGTCCTTTTCTCGTTGGACCTTGTGCGAATACAGGTCCACTACTGCCTGGAGCTTGCGTCATCAAGCCTTTTCGATATGCTAATGTCTGATCATACGAAGGCGATGCCTGCGTCATCGGTGAATCCTTGATGAAGAGACGGTCTGATTCACTCTCAGTGTCATCGTCATTCGATGACCCAGCGCTGACTTCTTCGCCAGAATGCTCAGCTGAATAATCCAACAAAGGGTTATGCTTCCTCTTCGTCAGGGTTTTAGATTTGCTCTCTGCCTTCCTTTTCTTCTTCTGTTGGGGTTCTGACTCGTGTGAATCGTTGTTACGACGTAATCGGCGTTGCGAAGGTGGAGGCAGATCTTCTACATCAGACGAGGATTCATTGAAGAGCAGGTGGCGGTTGCATGCTAATCGACCGATTTGCCGTGGCGGTTGCGTGTCTTCATATATTGGTGATTTTGAAGAAGCTTGAGGACGTATTGAACTCCGCATGGAGGAAAATGAAGGTATAGCTTGACTTCTGGATTTGGGACTTGCCATGGGGGAGGAATGTCTGGAATCAGGTTCTAACAATAATCCGAGAACGTCGATGTCCGAAGTTTCTGGCAGGGACCAATGTATATGACTAGATGTTTCATGGTGAAACTGCTCACCTGAGCTTCGTTCATTCGTGAGTTTGAAATCAGTGACTCCGATATCCTTATCGGCTCTATCATTCTTGATTACGACAGGTGACGAGGACAATATGACAATGTCGGGATCGTCATCATCTTCGATTAGCCAAGCCATGCTATCGTCAAATATTCTTGCTTGCAAGCCTTCCAAGCACGAGCCTGCTTGGGCGACTGAAGATGATCAGTGGATATGCAATTTTCCTCAATTCTTTAAAGCTCACAAGGGACTTCCGATTGCTCCCGCTCCATGTCCACGTCAGACAAGTCTGTCATTTCATCATCCTTCAAAGAGCTCAGTGTCTTCTTGACGTGGTTTGGTGTAGAGTATCGCGAAGACAACTGGGAAGGTGAAGATGGTATCCTCTCCTTGAGCATTCTAGGTAACCCCTCGTCGAGTTCTCGATCGATCGAATCGTCCCTGCCTTGTTGTGAGAGCGTCGATGATGATCCTTTGTGTTTTGATTTAGTGTCTCTCTTTGTTTTCCTCTTTGTATTCATTCGTTTTTCTTCATCCGACTCCGCATCTTCATCTCCTTCGTCTCTTTTCGGTTTGCTTTTGACCTTAGTTTTTGTTGTGCTTTTAGTAGCTGCTCTCTTCACCTTCACTTTCCTCTTGAGTTTCTCAAGATTCTCCTCGTCCGAGTGGTTAGATTGTACAGCTGCAGAGACCAATGACTGCGTCCGTTTTACTCCAAACCCATGATTAAGACCGGCCTCAAGTTCCCTATCCAACTCATCATCCTCACCCTCCTCTTCCAGTGTCTTATTATCCAACACTTTCCTCTTTTTAGACCCCTTCATAATAAGTTCTGCAACACTTACAAAACCTGCACTCGCTCCCGAAGGTATATTCCTCATCATATCGTCGTTGCGTTTGCGTTTGGCGCCAGTAGCACGTTTGGGTGAACACTTGCCTCTACCTCGCTCCTCGCGGATATAGGGCTTGATTTCCATCTTCCTTTCTAATGGTACTGGTTTGATATGATTAGGGAGTAGACGTTCGACGTCGCCATAAAATTCTAGGTCGTGTGAGCGATAGATGGTTTTCTGCACTTCTCGATAAGAGGCTTGTGCCTTGTCGAGGTTGAACTCTTCTCTATCTTCAGCAAGAAGTAAATGAACACAGCCAGCACGCTTTCGTCCGGTACGGCCGAAACGTTGAAGCTGAGAGGCTCTTCAAAATCTGCCTTTGTAATGCTGTATGCCGAACCTACCATACGAATTGGTGTCTTCTGAGCATCGTAACAGATAATCATGTCGACTTCTCCAATATCTAATCCTTCTTCACCGATACAGGTTGCCACAAGTACGTTGAATTCTCCACGCTGGAATTTCTGGATGACCTGTACCAGATCCGACCGTCAGAATGCATATAAAATTTTGATGATGTAGTTATACCTCGAGTTGCTCCTTCTGCGATTGCCCCTTCTTCCCATGTTTGTTCATTCCTTGTCCAATAAACACCGATGGACGGATTTTTGGGCCCTCCGTGCCAAGGGTTTCCACCAGCTCATTGACAGCTTCACGATGAGTGACGAATACCATGGCTTTGGGTTTGTGAAGGTTGCCTTTGACGCTTTCATCATCGCTACCAGCATTATCAGCATCGCTACCAGCATCGCTATCAGATCCAAAAAAGTTGACCAGGAGTTCAATTGTCATGTCCAGTTTGGGATGTCGTGGAAAAGAGCCATTATGCGCTGTTTTGCACGCCTCAAAAGTAGCGACAACCTTCTTAAACAACTCGCTCTCTTGCAGCTTCTTGTTCCGTGCATCATCTTTTGTAGATATCTCTTTGAGATAGGAATAAGCCATGCCAATGGTGCCTTCCAACTGATGCAAATCCAAAAGATAGGACTGGAATTCTTCTCGTTTGGGGGAAGAAAAAACTCACCAGATATCCCATCACTTGCGCTAGGTTACCCAACATCCCCAGTTGTCCAATGAAACCCCGTTGATCACGTCTCAGCTCAGGTATCCTGGCACGGGCTGTATATGGATGAAGCTTGATCGCCTGCTGTTCAGGCCACATAATCCCTCTAGATTTGAGTGGTTTGAGATATGTCTGGACTGAGGGGTCAAACGAGAGACGTCAAGAAAAAGAAACCAGGCTGACATCCATAAGTTGTTCAAGGGAATCTCTGAGGAGGACAATCTCCTGGGACATCCTGATGCAGTGCGGGTGTATTTTCTATGTGAATTTGTGAGTCCAAATTTTATAAACGAGTGAGGGGTTGCAGACCTTCTCGTAAAGATATGGTCGAAGATCAATGCTATTCTCATCTCGAATCTCGATATGACTGATATGCAATCCATCAATGAGGTTTTGAACTGCTGTAGGATTGCTGCCTGGTGTGGCTGTCAGTGCAATAAGTCGAAAGTGAGGATTCTTCGCCATCATCCAACGAACAATCTGATTGTATGCGTAGTCCCCTGTAGCTTTATGTGCTTCATCTGTACAGATCTTAGACCAGTGTGATCAGGCGGAATCAAGTTTCCCCACCAACTACGAGAAGAATAATATCCATGACATCACAACTTTGTGACGTGAGGTCATTCATGAAAGTCTGGGGAGTCATGTAGAAAACTCTCTTCTCTCGCCACTAGAGCAAAAAGTAAGCGATAGCTCGGTGACGGGAAGAGAGATATTCACTAGTCGTTCCCGCTTGGACTTGGCGATCTCACCGGTCATTTCAGTTGCATCGGTCCCGGGGATGCCACAAGCATCATGTGAGGCTTCAATCTGTTGACTCACTAGTGGCTTTGTAGGTGCTACGAAAACTACTTTCCCCTCCGGAAACCATCTGTAGTCTTCGTAGGGTAAATCAGCATTTACTGCATCTCAAGCTTCTGAGACGGACAATTTAACATAATTACCCCTGCAATAAATGTTTTCCCCAAGCCTGTCGGTACTGAAATGATGGTGTTCTCAAATAAAGAGTTCTTCACGATATTAAATTGATAGTCACGCTTGGGTTTGTTGAGAGGATAGAACCAGTGCTTTGTCTCAAGTAAGTCAGGTTCTAGCTTCATCGGTGGAGGCTAACGAGTCTTTAGTTCATGATTATCTCGGAACTAGCTACTTACTGGCCTAGATTGTAACCACAGGAGAGATCAGCTCTGGAAAGGCTGTTGGACAATAGACTGGACTTACTCATCTGCAGGACTCGTTGAGCATAATTAGGACCAGAAATGTGACAACAGACTAACCAGGGGGTATGAATGGTGCAGGGAACTGCTCAAACTCGACTTTCTCCTCTTCTTCTTCCTCTTCCTCTTCATATAATCTTCCCTTTCCCTTCCTCTTTCCACTCTTTGCAAATGCAGTCTGGTCCCATATCTTCGTCTTCTTCTCCCTGGACTTCTGAGGTGTTAATGTTTTTCGATGGAGAGTCTGACTAGAGGATGCCCTGTTTCTTTGTGTATTGTTTGGTAATACATCACCGAACAGCGTCATTTGTCGAGTAAGACCAATTGGACGTGTCTTGCTAGTGAAGTTTTCCTCAATAACATCCAACTTGTCGAAGTCTTCGTCATTCAAGTCCAAGGTCAAGTCATAAAACGAGTCCTCTTTGCTCACAGAGGCATTATGCTTCGATGCCACTGGATTCAGTGAGGCGACTTGGCTGTTATAAGCAGTCTCTATGGCGTCGATCTGCGCAAAAGCTTTATCGTCGAAGTCATCGACAAAGTAAGTATCCGAACTCATGGGACGAAACGATACGATAATTTATGATTCTGCTTCGCGTCGGGCTGGATCACGTGCAACGCGACCTGGCTTTTCCCCACTCTTTGAGTAGTCTTAATGTCAGAGAGCTCAATAGCTCGCTGCAATGCCACGTTAATGACTCCGCAGGATGAGTCATTTACTACCTTGAAGGTACTCTACTTGAGTTAATTTACTTCTCTGTTTCTGTGCTGTACTGCCTTTCCTCCCACACTCTTTCCATCTCCAGCGCAAGCGACAAGAGGACGAAGATGACATGTCTATTGTCTCTCGCTCACCGTCTCCAGCGATCGATGCCATGGATGTTGATCACGAAGATACTACCTCCAAATACGATGAGTTTATATCAAAGCCAGTACTGGAACCCGTCACAGTCGATACCAAAATCAAGCCCTCAAACAGAGGCTTTGCGCTGTTAGCGCAGATGGGCTGGTCTGAAGGACGCTCACTGGGTCTTTCTGGGGATGGTATGTTCTTCTGCTCCACCTCAATTCGTCATAAACAGTTGCGTCTCCAGGTCGTGTTGACCCTATCCCGTTCGAAATTAAACAAGACACCCTCGGAATAGGAAGAGCAACACAAGAAGGTGCCATGGTCGCGGAAGCCGTTTCTACGCGCCGTACACTTGACTCTGAGCGTCAAATCCAGGAAACAGAAGAACAACGCAGAGCTCGTGAGGTGAGAAATGCACAACCATGGTGTCCCATTTTATTTTCTCATTACACATAAACTTGATAAAAAAACCAAATAATAAGGATCAAGTAGCCCGCAGAGCAGCCGTCCAGGATGAGATAACGAATAGTCTCCGCGCATTCTACTGTTCACTCTGCGATAAACAATTCCAAAATGTTGCGCAGTATGACGAACATACAAATTCCTATGCGCACCACCACAAGGCAAGATTCAGAGATATGCAAGCCAATGCCCGGATCAAACCCCAAGAAGACATCGACAAGCGAAAGGAAAAAGAACGAAAACGTGAAGAACGTGAATTGCGCAAGATTGCTGCAGCAGCAGGTATCAAGATGCCCAAAGTTATAGGCCCACAAACGGGTTCTGCACCCCCAGTATTGGCGCCTGCAGCACCTGCTTCTGATGAGTTAGCGACAATGGACGTTGAGCCTAGTTCGCTTGAGAAGAAAGGAGACTGGCCCTCAAATAGTACCATCTCTTCTACTCCTTCCGCTCCTGTTCCTGGGTTTAAGAAATCGGGTTGGACAACCGTCGGCTCATCCTTCTACGATCACTTTTCTCAACGTCCACCGTCACCGCAATCAAACTCTTCATTTGGTTGGCCCCCTGCTCCGACGTTTGCACCATCATCAACTGCGACTACCTCAGAATCATATCTTTCACCATCCTATCATACACCCTCATTTAGAACAGGAGGCTGGACATCCCTTGACACAGGCATAGCCACAACCGTTCAATCCTCGTGTCTGATGACAACTCCTCCTGCCCCCACCACTATTCCTGTCACGCCGGTGACGACTTCAGAGCTACCACCCTCATCCGAATTCCCACAACCCCAGCCACCGATAGGAGGCACGAGAGGTGGATGGTCATCTATTTCCTCCAAAACTGCAACTCCAGCTTCTACACCTCTTCCTCTGGGTCCTTCCCCTTCTCAGCTTCGTCAATCTTCTGATATCGGAGCCGTTAACTCTGCCTCACCGAACCCACATGTCGTGCTTGTTTCTACCCCGTCCCAATCACTGATGAAACCCGATACTCCGTCCATTGAACTTGAGCGTTCTGGCTGGCAAAAATTTCAATCTAAGAACCTCAAACGCAGATAGTTGGGTGGTAAAGCGGTGGCAATAGCAAAATGATCATCTCTGTCCCATGTTTATACTTGACCCGTCTGATACTTGTCATCTTCTTTTCCACAAAAGTGCACTACTGCCGTTTCCTGATCTCCGAGAGATTTGTGTATGAAGTGCATCACACAATGTTCGAATGTTATACATAAAATTGGGTTAGTTCAACAAGGCAATTAAGAACTATCTATGATTTAGAATTGGACTGATCGGTCAATCCCAGAGAACAAAGAGATGTACGCTGTGAAGTAACCTATGATCAGATGCTACCGGCCACCCACCATCCTATGACAAGGTAACAGTTATAGGAGAGGTGCAGCGGTCCAAGAACGGAAGGGGAGTAAGCATACTACTAGGAGAGATACCAAGACGAGTCAACAAAGTCCATTTCATGAGAGAAGAGAATACACAAATCACAACAAGACACAAAGAAGCCCTGAACATCGAATATTTTCTACTCCGAATCACTGCCCGAACTGTCCGAATCGCTCGAATCCGATGAGTGATCACTCTCAACGTTGCGCGTCGCCGGTGCTTGTGCAGAATTCAGCGGTTGATCAAACAAAGCCATACGCTGCTCAAGCTGCCGAATCTTTTCAGCTTCTACATCTTCATCCATGCTCTTCCGTTTGAGCCCGCCAGTGCCTGTACCCTTGCCCGTACGATTCCGCTTCGTGGACTGCGTGCGTGTGGGTCGGATCACAAAGTTGTAGAGTTTTATCAAAACTGGTGCTGGAAGTGTATCAATTTCCAACTCGATTTCTTCCGTGCTCTATAACAAGTATAACGACAGTTAGATTCAATTTCAAGGCATACAACAATATAACTACATAAGTATGAATACTCACATCGCGAATTTCAGGAACACCCTCGTGTATGATCTGAATGACTCTCTCAAGTTTTGCACCATCAAGTTTGCTGATAGACTCGCTCAAATCCTTCTTCTGCTCAAAAGTCAATACATCGTCGTCAGCGATAGGCTTCTTGTTTTTCTTTTTCGTATGTTGAGATTTTGGCTGCTTTGAAGGAGCTTTGGAAGTTGAAGCTACAGGTGCCTTGTCGCGGCGTTCCTTCCTTCTTTTCGCAGGCTTGCTCCTAAGCGTAGTTAATTGGCCTTGGAGTGTTTCTATTTGTTGCTCAATTTCGGTGATTTGTCCTGACATCATAACACTGAGGATACAAATTCATTTCTCGAAAACAATGCGACTCACGTGCCCGGGTCTCATCATCCTCACTGTCATCCCCATCCTCACTTTCACTGACTTCATGCAGAGGTGGCAAGTTCTTCCACTTGTCCTCAAAGAGCCGTTGAAGTTCTGCACCAGCTATTTGGACAGGAGTCCCTTGGGGATTGAAAGCGTGACAGTTTTTTATCATCAATTTGAAATCGTTGTAAAAGTCCTTCGCGCTCGCATAGTCGCCACCATCAAGTTTCTTACGCATTGTAGAGAGATCCATTGGCCTTTTGACAACCTTGGGATACGATGGCAATCCCATTCTGACCCAATCTATGAAATTTCAATAATCAATTGAAAATGATCAACTAAAACAGAACACCTACCGACAGGCTCATAAAACGGATACGCAGATGAATGATACTGTTTTCTATGTAACTCTAAGAGAATTTTGCCACAGAATTTGAGCTGTTCCGCTGTTCCATCATCCTTGACTCGTTTGCCTTTGCGTTGTTTCTTGGGGGCATCTGAGTAAGGGAGGTCCTTGGACGGAGGAGGGTGAATTTCGCGCTTCGGCCGACCAACCGCCTCGTTCTCATTCCGGCGAATAACGGGAACCGTTGTTGAGAGCCGCCGCACAGGAGGCACCTTTTGCTGCTTCAGAGGCACAGAGGCTTGAGGAGGAACAGGTGAAGAAACCTTTTTCGGAGGGGGAGGTTGTTTCACCTGCAATAGCTGAATCAACGATCATCAAAATAAAAGCGCCCACCTACTTCTGGCGGAGGAGCTGGAGCAGGCATTTGTTTCATTTGCTTATCAAAGATTGTCTTGATTCGCTTGCCCATAGCCGTAACAGGGTGGTCCACACCATTAAATTTTTCGCTGTTCTCGATAATCAGATAAAAATCAGCGATAAACTCGTTGGAATTATTGTAACGGGGATTTTCGGGATTGGGATCGGGCTTTTGAGGATTCGAGCTTGCGAGCTTGCGTTCAATGGTGGAAAAATCCATTGGAGCAGTGATAACATTGAAATAATCGGGAACGTTAAGTGCGACAGGGTCGACAGGCCGTATGAAAGGGGCTGCATCCTTGAGTCTTTTTAAACTCCGGATAGTCGATTGGGCAAAGCGTAGCTGGGCGCCTGAGAACGTGGAGGGGCCGGAAACTGTCGCAGATGGAGGTGGCGCGGATGAAGGAGGGACAGGAGCAGTGGCAATGGTGGCACTAAGGGGAGGCACAGGACTCGGGGCAACAGAGGCTGGAGGTGGGGTTGCGGACTTCAGAAAGGGGGGTGGCAAAATGTTAGCACGCTTGTTACGGCGCACAAGAGACGGAAAGACACCTACGTTTTGAGTTAAAGATGCCTTATCTGCGTCTGAATGCACCCTCGGCCGCTTTGCAGGAGGTGGCTGATGCTCCTCATCCTTGGCCTGCGATCCTGAGCGTGGTGGGAACGAGCCACTGAAAGCATTGTCAGACTGTTGAGCAGGGGTAGATGGCTGGGCATCAGCATCTTCCATGTGAACGTCAGTGTCATGGAAAACGCCGTTTGGGGTGGACAGCTGTTGTTCATCATTCATTTTCACGTCGTCGAGGTCACCAGGAATGCCGTTGGGAGAGGAGATAGGCATCGCGTCTATAAAGATGAGACGTGATGAGATTTAGCGGTGATAGGAAGCACGAATGTGAAAAGACCTGGGTCACTCGATGTAACTGACTGCACGACCGTCGACGCGTCGGCCTCAACAGATTTTATGGACTGCTGAGCGTGCATGCTATTGTCTTCGGCATCAACTTGGTCGTCGAGATCGGCTGGGTCCTCAACAGGCACTGGGGAAGAGTCTGGGGGGGGCGACTGGACATGGCCGTTGAGTTTTGCAAGGCCGCTGGGGTCGGTGTGACCAGAATGTTCATGACTCATAATTGGAAATGTGACAGTCACTGTGTGACAGAGGAAAGGAAGAAGATTTTTGGGGGTTAGGAGGATCGGAGGTGGCTAGGTCTTTATAGTCCTCCAAAATTTAAGGTTCAGATCTCCCGCGCAGGGGCCATCCTGAACCAGCAGCCCTTCATCTCCTCTCCACCCAGCCCCTCATACTCCGCTGCGACAACCTACATACCAACATAACCTTTACTCATCCTCTTTCGTGTCTCTCGTATCCTCTTCTGCGAACACAGGCCTGGGTTGGTTCGTTTTCCAGGCTGAAAACAAGGTTTCGGCCACGTCAGCCATCACATACAAACATCACCAAATATCAGATATGTCTCGGCACGTGTCCTCTGCCGATGTTCGGCACCAGTCCATTCCCCAGCACAGACCTCCCCAAATGCAGAGATGCTTACCTTTTGTCCACAATGGATCCTGGTCTGCTTTGTCTGCAAACTTGAGAAGTGCTTCACGCGGCTAGAATGAAAAAATACATCAGAATAAGTGCCATCAGCGAATGATCCCGGCCCAGCCGGAATGGGAAAACCCAGCAAAAGGAGGGCAAGCAAAGCGGCACGAAACAGTCTCTAGAATAGTTACTCACATCTTCGTCTCGCATCGTATCCCTGACCAAATTCTGAACGACGTGCTGTGTGGCACTCGCGCCCACTCGTCCCCCCTTCCCAGGCCCAGTCACTGGCAACTCTGGCCTCCTGCTCTTCCTGGGGTCCATCCTATCCTTCTCACGTTTGCGTTTTGTGCCGTGCCCTAGATCCAGGTCGCGGAACATAGGTAGTGCGTGTGGTGTGATAATGTGCGGCGCAGTCACTGCATCCGACATGTCTTCCACAGTAATCTTTCTGGGCGGCCCTTTGTTGAACAACAGCTTGGCACCATTGAGCGACGTTTCTGGCGAGTACAACACACATATCTCGCCGTTAGAGAGGCCTGTCACAATCTAAACACCGTCAGCAACACCGTCAGCGACAGCAAAAAAAGGCATCACATGACTCACTTGATTGATCTTCGAATGCCAGAACACCCTGACAGGCGTTGCGCCAACTTCCAGCATCTTCACAACTTCTAGGTCATTTTTTTGAAGGAACAGCAACTTGCCACGTCCACTTTTGGCCGTTGCACTTGCTCCCGTGATAACGTACTTGTCGTCTGGACTGAAGACCGCATTCGTGTTCGGATATAGCGTTGGGGTATCCATCCTTGCCGCCAGAGGCTTCTTGAACGCACGTAGATCCCAGACTGCCCGAGAATTCCATTACCACTCATATCATCTGCAGCCATCAGCACATCTACTTACTTTTTACGCTATCATCACCACCCCTTGTAAGGACCGTCCTACCATCAACAGAGAAGACCAGTGAGCCAGTCTCAGAATTCTTCGTGTGTGCACCCTCTATCGTCAGGTTGGGGCGCGCAAAATTGGAATTAGACTGCCACATGTGTAAAGCTCCATCAAGGCAAGCTTTTTCGGCAATGAAGATAAGCCAAACAAAAATAGCTCTGAGTGCGTAACAACGTACCTCCACCAATAATATTACCATCAGGAGAATACCCACAAGCTAATACCTTCGTCCGTGCTCCCCGTTCTTTGGATTTTACTACAATCACTGTCTTCTGCTTGCGCTTATTCTCAACGTCCCATATCCTGCATTTTGTAAGCCTCGCGGCTCACCCCAGGATGTAGTCTACGTACCGGATTGTCGAGTCTGCAGAGGAGGTGATGAAGGTCTGGCTATCCTTAGGATGCCATGCACAGGTGGTGAGCTCGCTAACATGGCCACTAAGAACAGGAAACCACCAATGTTAGCTCAGCTCATACAAATAAAGCAGACAGAACCTACGATGTGTTCTTCATGTCTCTGATGTAAGGGTCTCCCTTAATATATGTGGCTCTGAAAACATAAGTCAAAGTAAAGCACCCATTAGCCTACCAATACGCACTGTTCCTCCCCATCTCTGTCAAACAGTTTCGCCTGGATCGTTCCTGAGATACACAAGAGCTGTCGGCCATCGTTTGAGAACTTCAGATCGTGTATCTGCAACATGGTGTCAACAGGCTAGTCATGGGACATCAATCAAGGCACACATGATATGAACCTGCAGGTTCCCAACTCTTGAAGGGCTTACAGCGCATGTCCATGCCACCAAAATCCCAAAGCTTACAATCATAATCATGTGAACCTGACACGACGCGCGCACCAGATGGGTCTAACGCAAGTGCCGAGACGACTTTGGTGTGGTCCTTGAGGACGACCTCATGAGAGATAGGAAACTGCGGTGCCTCATCTTCATCCTGTTCAAACTCTGTAGGATCGTACTCTGGTTCCTCTTGCATCACGTTACCATCTGGCAGTGATGGTGATGGAGGTTCAACATCGTTGCTGTCCGGATCATTAGTAGACCTTTCCGCAGTTTGAGTACTGTCCTGCGTCTGTGAAGGTCCTGCAGCAGTTTGATTTGGTATACTTGAAATGTCCTTCGCTGTCTGAAGAATTTTTCTCGCATGTCAGCGTGTAAAACTGCAGTACGGACGAGATAAAGTCCACACACCTCTTCTCGTTTGTTCTTGTCAAAGCGACGGGGATCCAGTTGCCGCTTCTGAGGAGCCTTTCCGAATCCAGCAATGCCCATAGCAGAAAACACATCCATGATGTCTGACATAGCTCAGACGAAGAACAGATAATAAGGTGCAAGGAAGAAACAGTGTAGTAATAGGGTTGATTAAGTAATATAATAGCCTACAAAGTGCTCGAGCCTTCCCTCACGACTTTCCTTCAGCTCGAGTGGCGAATTCTGACGATGCTCAAACGACAGCGTGCTTCGTCTCCTTTCCCGCAGTCACCCAGTATACCACAAGGTATCACCTCTGAAGACATCTTAGACGTCCGTAATCTCAAACGAAGACGCGTTGCACAGCCATCATTCGATGGATGGAATGCACATCCTTCAAACTCCAAACCTACGGCGGAGGATTGCAGAGAGGAGGAATCTGTTGAGGAAAGACGACATGGAAGGAGCCAGGAAAAAATTGCACAGTCAGATCGCAATACGGAATATGCTGAGGTCAATAATGTGCTGAAAGAGATGCATATCTTGCATAAACATCGCCAGATGTTTGCTTCCCTCCTCCCGAATAATTCTCAATCTCACTCTCCGCATTCCGAGCACAATAAATTTCATTTATCACACCATCCAGAGCACCAGACATTAGCAGAAGAGTCGGCACGTGTGTACGAGCATTACGAGGGAACAAACAGGTAAGTCTACTCTTTGTTTCTGGATGATATCCCTTGATCTTTTATTCAGATCACTTGCATCTGCATTTCTTTCGCGGCGGCAGCACAGTGCCGGTCAACCATAATGACCTCAATCCATCATTTTATTCTGGCCTTTCTTTGGACAAGATCTCGCCCATTTGCATTTACTATATCACCTCCGCATCCTTTGTATATTAAATTGTATAATTTGCATGCCGTTCGGTCATGTAGTCATCCATGTTATGACATACTGACCATAACTGGCGAACCACTCGGATCGGATAGATGTGTTCGAAGCCCGAAAATTCCGAGGGTTTCAATGTCACAACATTTTGGACACATTCGTCAGTTTGAGGTTTACTTCCCGTTTAAATACCTGAGACAACTCTTCGCTTAACAGCTCTCCCATGGTACGTTCGTCTCGAGAATACAACCAGTCGTCTGCAGCTTCGGAATAATCATATCGTTTCGGTCCACTGAGATACCAAATTGTCATGAAGTTGAAAACAGATCGGACAACACCTGCAAGTGAGGTATCACACCTGTGGGGCGAAGACAGCCAAATCTGCTTATTCGGAGGTTGCTTATTGATGACATATGTTCCCTTGTCTGCTAGTTTGAGTGTGAGAACGCCACTCTGACAACGGAAAGTCAGGATGAACTTGGTCGGAATGCCTTGGCACGTACGTGATATTCCACCTCATAACCTGAGTCTGCAACATCGTCTAGGAGGTTCTCGAGTGACTCCAGTAGAGAATCCATTGTTGCTTCGGAAAGCGCGTGATATCGTTCCATAGGCAGATTACTTGAAAAAGTAAGAAATTCTTAGGCAATACTCCAGAAATATCATGGCGATGCGGACCTCTCCTTGACCCGGGGGGCAGGTGTAGCAAACCACCGTCGATGCCTTTGTGAGGTCGTAACTCGTGCAGTACTGATCAAATGTAGACATCTTGTATAATTCGAGGCAAGTACAAGAGAACGACGGACAGACTGCCGAACAATAAAAGAGTACATGTGTGACATAAGTAAAGAACCAGATCATTCAAACCCACCAGCTGCCGCGCTGAGGTTAGGGTTTGTATCTAACCAGAAGTTAACTATGACTTTTGACTATTTCGCTTGCCTGTCCACTCTATCCAGGATCCCTTGTAGTTCAATATACTAGAATACAGTTAGGATTGAGCCTGTTCTGTGAATAATCACTTACTTCGTATACCCATTACGCTTGGCGACATCACTAGCAGAAGTACTCCTCATACCACTCCTGCAGTAAAAGATAATGCGCTGGCCTGTCTTTGGTTTTTCATACCCATGCCTTGCGAGGAAAGCCTCTGGGGCCGAATGCAATGAATCCGCCAGTACAGTAAGTGGAAGATTAACAGCAGACGGAATCATTCCTTGGACGACCTCATTCGGCTCACGAACATCAATAAGATAAGTGTCCTGTGAAACTGGTAAGCGCAAAATCGTGAAACTCGTGTGTACAAGGAATATGTACGGGAGTTGGCGATTCGGTGATAGGCACAAGGTCTTCATATGTTATAATTTTCGCATCCCAGTCCCTCTGTAGATCATCATGTCTCTCTAAAGCTGCCTTCTTTTGCAGTTCCTCTGGTGTTTTAGGCTTTTTGGTGGGTGGAGGTGCTTCGGAAGAGTTCAATCGAATGAATGACGTTACAATAGGTTTTCCTGCCAGTACAATGTTGCGCCTCGCGACAATGCGAAAGCGACGCGTAATGCTAGAGCGAACAAGACTAGCCATAGTCAAGAAATTTCCAGAGAAACGTCGGTATTCATAATGAGATGACGACAAGATCAGTCAGCGATCACGAGACAAGGATTGACAAAGAATTTTTGGTGTTTGGGGGGCCCTAACTGTTCCTGAAGCAGTTCGTATCATTCCCTCATGAACGTCATCTGGCCCTGTAAGCGTCTACACGACCTTTTTTGGGGTAGTATCCTAAATGAGATGGTCGAATGAGATGCGCAAGTTAGCCCCATTTTCGATAGAAGTCTTGAGCCCCCTTTCCGGATAAAGACCTGCATGCTGTATCGTATCTCCCTTAGCAGTTGGCAAATTTGCCCATCTCCACGACAAGTTTATCGAATTTCATGCATAAAACATACTTAGCTGAACCGTCACCACGACCACTGCCAGCTCTATTCCCGTCTCAATGCACCTCTTGTCAAAAAGAAGTCCATCACTGACACATGTACCTCTCCAAGTTTACAGGATCAATTAATAATCTCAGCTCTTCCATTATCCGGCGGGGAGAAAAAAGTTTTTGCTCCATTCCCAGCACACGATCAAACCTGGAAACGTACACACGTTGGCGATTCCTTGCTCATCTCTGATCTGCTACTATGTCGGTTTGTCGGCATTTGAGAATAGGGTTTCCGTTTTCAGAATAGTCGCATCCCAGCTCGTGGGAGCACAGCTTTCTCTTCGTCTTGTTTCTCGCAACCATGAACATGAATGACACTTCCACCGACAATGGTCATGATGACACCCTTCTTCCATTTCGTTGGCGGTGACTACCTCCTCTTCCAGGCCTGGAAGCCCACCTCCGGAGGTGCAACTGCTGGAGCTTGTATCGGTCTCTTCTTCTTCGCTCTCTTTGACAGATGGGTGAATGCAGTTTCTCCTGTGATTCAACTTCACTTGAGGCGAAGGTTCTTTGGCTCCCAATCCAACTCTTTTTTGCCTTGCTTACGCTGAGGTCCTGCAGAACTTTGCGAAACATGCCTATTCAATTGTCAGGAAGCACTGGTTCTTGTCGGTCTGGTTCAGATGCCGCAGAAAAATTATCACCAGCCAAGAAATCGAACTCGTTTCCAAAACGCACATTTCCTCCTTTCATGGCCGCAGTTGATGTTCCCCGGGGGATTTTGTATGCCTTCCAGAGACTACTGGGATTTGGCCTCATGTTGTCTGTTATGTAAGGTCATTACCTGTCGGTCTAGAAGGTCTTTGACATTGTCGTTTAGGACGTTCAATGCCGGATATATCATCTCAATCCTCGTAGGGCTGGGTTTGGGAGAGATTCTCTTTGGCAGAATTTCTGCCGTAGTTCCGAAACACGATCATTGAAATTACTGTTCGATCACAAAACATGTATTATTATTATCATTTTTCTGAAAGTCTATTCTTCACATGAAACTTTGCATCTGACCTTGCCTTAAAGCGAGAACAGCGAGAAGAACTAAACAGGGTATATAGGTATATTAGAAAAATGGTCGTCTTGTCAACGGGTCAACGGATCGGCAAAGTAAATCATGTTGGTGTTGCCTCGATGTTGCCTCGATGTGGATGTCAGGATACCATTCTCATTTTGAACGGTTGAAAAAGGCTTTTTGACCTTGTAGCTACATTGATCGAATAAAATCCTAAATGACACCATGTTCACTCTGGCCTGGCATCTGGCTTGGCTTGACTGTGGCGTTACGCTCAATCTTCTCTGTCCTATGTTGTTGATGCTTTTTCGATTACTCAATTATCCGCGGTTTACCCGGAGTTAACGACTCTGTGGTGGCTATCACACATACCCAGTTTCAATGACCTCCCTTGCACAAAATCTTGTCAGAATCTCAATAACATGTCTGTCGGATTCCTGAGGGCACGCTGGGCGAGGATACGCTAGGTGAATGTCTTATTCTTCTGGAAACCTTTCCGGTGCCAACATCACGAGCGTCGTCGATGATCTTACATGTATATCTGTCATTGGGAAGCGCCTGTCTGTGACTAATATTTGATAGAATAATCTGACATCCTCTCCAATGTTGCATACTGATATCAATTTTCACTGACATGACTATTAGATCAGCTTCAGTTCAGCCGGGCTACCCCGATCTGTTCTGGAGCAGGAATTGTTAAATCCTGCCGTTCTTTCTACCTTGCCGGGATGATGCAAGCGTCTGAGTAACACGTTTTTCGTGATGATTCGGATTGCCTTAAGCAGATGAAACTTGTCCACACGATTCTAATGCAAAGCTGACCATTTGCTCTCCGCTTCGTGGGGGCCTTGATCCCCTTTGTGAGGACATGATTTATGGGGAAATATAACCGTAATCCGTTGGTGAGATGGTTTGAATTATAACAGGTTTCTAGATTTAGGAGTTTCTCTTCGAGATCGGTCTGAACACCGTTGGCTACTAACGAAAATTGCAAGAACTTCCTAAACTTCGTATCAGCGTCCTCAACTTTTGGCCGTGATGCCAGAACATCCGGATCGATCATCGAAGAGCTTATGGTAACCGGCATCAGAAATCAACTAAAGATAGTTGATTCCTCCTTTGGTTCGGCATACAAAGTTCGGAAAAAAACTTTTTCGCCTCTAGGTTCTGCCAGGGCATCAAGACTATAAAGCACCTTCTCGATTCTTATCAGTCTGACCAGGGCACACAGCTTATCATGAAGACCATACTTCCTACACTGGTTTCTCTCGTTTGTGCCGTATTCGTGAATGCACATTTCCAGATCGCTTTCCCAACTCCTCGCGGCCCATTTGTGGAAGACAAGGAGCCGAATTTCTGTGGTATAGGATTGACCATATCCTTGATGTTATGCTGATAGTTGCTTACCATGAGTGCATTAGATGGCTTCACGAATGTTACTACGAACCGGACTGCATTTCCTCTCAGCCAAGGTTTCATCTCCCTGAACTCCGGACACCCTCAGTGGTCCGGTAAGTCAACCCCGCTAAGATATGCTGTCACATTGAATCCAAACTTACTTTCAGCTGCTTTCTACATTGCGAATACTACGAATCCGAATAGCTTCAGTGACTTTTCGCAAGTCAACTCCTTTTTCCAACTTCAAGGAGAGGGTTCTTTTTGTATTCCGCTCGACCTTGCGACGTCCAACTTCACGGGTCTACACAACGGACAAAACATTACAATTCAAGTAGGTTGCAGAGTCTTGACAACGAAAAGTAGCGCTTACAAGTCATTGAACAGATGTTGTACGACGGAGGGGATGGCAACTTGTTCCAAGTATGTGTTCTAATCTGCTCATCCTTCCTTACTCATGTTCGCGATAGTGTTCTGATGTTACCTTGACGAATGATACTTCTAGTATCAGCTCTGTGTCATGCACAAACTCAACTTCGACGGACACAAGCTCAACTCAATCCGGTGCTCTGGGAGTGGCTACTCTTTCTGACATTAAGCATCTTTTGGCGATAGTCTCGTTGATTCCTCTTATCTTGTAGATTGTTTGACATTCCTGTTGAGTTCATACTTCAATGCCTTATGAGCCTGGTTCTGTAAATGCACAAGCTGAGTTCGGGCCGAAGATTAGTCATTTTGCCAACTTGCAAATCAGCATTTCCCTTGCTAAAATCCGTTGTAACTGCCTGTACTTCCCTTAGCGCTGAGCGCTTATATGCACTGGGCTTTTATTCCGAGGACTACAGCTGGGCTGGGCTGGGCTCATATATCCTATGATCGCGGGATTAGTGGCTGTGTGCAGGAGACGAATCAGTTCTGCCGAAATCATTACTGTGCACTGGAGCGCCGCTTAGACCCCTGCTAAGTACGATCCTGGAGCTTCCTCGAAGGCTTTTTGAACTCTCCAAACATCTGTTGCATCCGGAGCCTGCAGTGATGTTGACTATCTCTGTTTTTATTTCTCTTCAAATCTTGGCTATCCGCAGTTCATATTCCGGTTCCGAACAGTCTTATCAATCGCAGGTGAGTAAAGGTTGTACTTGCTGTGATGCCGCAGATGACGGCTCCCGGCACGCAGCCACTTTACAGTCGCGTTTCGTCGTCAAAAATAAACCTATATAAGTTCTTGCAACAAGATGTTCGAATCTATTCAGAATCTTGCCTGTCACATAACCCATCTCACACTCGCTGGACCCATGTTTTTCAATTGTCGGAGAAAGGAACAATCATGGGAGGTGGTGGATTGCAGGACAGTAGAACCGGTTCCGACCTATGAAGATGGTGATGGTGAGTCACCGCTGTTGAGCTGAACATCTGTCCTCTGACAGGTGTTCCCAGGCTTGGATGTACTTTGTGTTAGTGAGACGGAAACTCGCGGCACTTACGTATTCGATATACGTTCTCGAACGGAACATTATGGGCATCATCTTGGGAGGCTTGTGATTTTTGCGCAGCAACAACTACTTCGAGAGGTCAAAAAGAGAGGATTTGATGTCCTCCTAACAGAGGGGTACGGGAATCGTCGACCTGAAATTAATTACCCTGACGGAGCGCTTTATTTCCGCAGATGGACGCTTACGCTTCTGCGAAAAGGGAAACATCAACGTGCAGAAGTGCAATATATTGCCCGAGGTCAGTGCCGGGGAACCTTGTGCCACGGAATTTGATGTTCATGGTCTCCTCCCAGCCGCAAAAATCGGAAATCCTCACAGACACTATCGGCCGCCTCCCTTTATGGAAGTCTTATATTCGGTGCATTAGGGCATCTAATTGTATTTTTCTTCTGGTTCTTTATCTTCATTTCTATGATTCTTGAAAGGCAGCCAACCAAGTCTTAGTTTATTTATTGATATATCAGCAAATTGATTACGAATATAATCTTATTAGTACTTTTGCGAGGACCAATGAAAGTCTCTAGGAGGATCGAGTCCGGGGTGCATTGCCTAAGGAGTTTCAAGTACCTGAAAATCAGATGTGGGAATTACTTTTGGCGAAAATGTTGATGTCGTCAGTGTTTCGTCAGTGTTTGCCGGAAGTATTTTCCTGTGTTGCGCCATATGGATATTTATATGGATGTTCATTTGTGGCCTCATGAACTATTTATTGCAACTTCATCGGCATCCGCTGACAGTTGTTCACGTACGCAAAAAAAATACTATATATAGTGTTGTTTGTCTGTATCTAGTCCTTGTCAATTCTGCTTGATGGGCGCATTGCATATCCGGTCCATGACTATGTTAGACATCCATTAGTTGGGTTCGGAAGGAGAGACTGATCCATTAGTCACTGACCTCATCATAAAGGGCAACATTCTTAACACCTATTAAACGTAGACCTAACCATAAGACAGCAGCTGTCATGCCGCTGCCACAGGTTGTGACAACAGATTTTCTGCCCTCGATGATCATATTAGCCTGCTCGACGCCGACGGCGGCTTCCAGTGTATCCTTTAAAGCACTTTCGGGAAGGAAAGTAGTGTATTCTGAGCCATCAGCTTCGCTGATCTGCTTCTGGAGAAAAATGTTGAATGGTAGTGAAAACGAGTTAGGAATATGACCAGAAGAAAGACCGGGACGAGGTTCTGGGGCTGCACCGGTAAACCTGAAATGGCATATGATTAAAACTGGCACGCAAAGCTAAATCCATCCAAATCGTTCACCTTTCCTTTGATCGAGCATCTAGAACAAGCTCCGAGGCCTTAGTGGAGATATCAAGCGAAGAGTTTGAAACCATTTGTTCGTAGTCTATTTGCGCATGAGCATCCAAACATTTGAGTAATTATACCGGTCACTGACCTCGAATGCTTTGTTGGTCGAAATTGGGTATGGAATACATTGTGCTATGCTGTTGGGGCTTCCCAGTTTCTATCTTCAAACCTTCATCTTTCCATCGTGGTAGACCTCCATTCAGGACACTCGACCTGTCATGCCCAAATGCACGGAACATGAATAGCGCTCTCGGGGAAGAAAAGATGCCGTGTGTGTCGTAGATCACAACATGAGTGGAGTGGGTGATGCCATATTGTCCTTGGAGAATGAGGATATAAGTAACCTTTCAAGCTACGTCTCTGACATTCTTACCACATGCCTTAGCGAAAGCTTGCGGGTCCGGCATCATGTGCTTAAGACCAAGCGGATGGGGACTTGCAACTTCGTCCAGATCCAAGAATTGAGCTCCTGGGATCCGTTCCTTGAGGTATTCCGCTTGACCATTGCGAGGAGAGTTTGGCATAAACCAGGATGCATCTAGAAAGACTACATCTTTCTCTGTATTCCTCAGATCTATGCATTGGCCGGGATCTACGAGTAATCTCCCTGACCGGCATGGTGGCAAGTTTCTTGTTCGTAATATTTTGGAAAAATCCTGACGGAGCACCGAGGTCATTACGTTTGAGATTAACCAACCATTGATAGAACCGGGACCCCCTAGACAAAATATGACTAAATACAACTAGCCTTATTCCCTCAAATCTCCATTTCTCCCTTACGTCCGATGCCGTCAGACCAGAGTACTTGGCTTGTTTCAGTGCCTCAGGATGGCGACTCCGAAGGTCTTATAGAAGAGATTACCCGGAGGCTGACCTCGCAAGCGAGATCACCCTCGAGGAGGGTGGCACAATTGAACATCCCATCGTTCAAGGTTTGGAATAGGGGATCTCCCATCTATTTCTACTCACCTAGCATCCAGTAGACAGGAACTCTTGATTCTCTGATTCACCTTTCAGAGGACCTTTCCAAACAAGAGGCCTACTTCACAGCGACTGTCGCGAAGATCGTTGATACTCTGAGAAGCTTGCTGAATAACGATGCATCCAAACTATCTCAACATGTACTTGTCGACGAGCAGACCGTAGATGATTACTTGTTCAAGAATTGGGAGTGGAATGAAAGTCGTTACAGTATTCACAAGAGTTTACCCGCTATCGTTGACGTACTCAACAAGGTATGCTAATTTGTATCCTGTCCTCACACTCGTTATAAAAATTACTGGGATCAACTAGGAGACAGCCTCCATTGATAATGCGATGAAAATGAAGCTCAACAACTACAACCTCGTGAAAGGTTCTCTTACTCAATTGCAGCGAAAGCAGATGTGTGTGTTTTACTGTCCGTCACGAGCGATTAAGCTAATACTACAGGCAGGGGGGATCTCTCTGTTCGTTCACTTGTTGATGTTGTATCCGCACAAGACTTCATACCGGAGTCAGAATACATGGAATCCGTGCTAGTCGCAGTTCCAAGGTAATTCAAATTTTCTCTTTTATCTCTTTTGGATATTCAATCAGCCGCTAGAAATCTGGTCAAGGAGTGGAACAGTACCTATGAAAGGCTAGTACAGATGGTGGTGCCCCGATCTTCAAAGTATGCCTTAGGTGTCGCTGAGTATTTCTATACTCTCATCTTGATCACAGGATGATCCAATCAGACGATGAATTTACACTCTTTGTTGTTGTCATCTTCAAACGCGTTCACGATGAATTCGTTCAGAAATGCAGAGATCACAAGTAGGGCCTAATCTGCTTTCCAGTTTAACCATTGCCTAATCTTCCCAAGATTCATAGTTCGGGAATTTACGTTCTCTGAAGCAGAGATCCAGAAACAACAAGAGGAGCTTTATACAGCGAATTCGACAGAGAAAGAACTTTGGGTAGGCTTTTGAGCTTACTTGGAAGTCCTCGGGAAACACTGATATCACGTTAGACGGAACTTTTGCGTCTCTCACGCATCAACTTCTCTGAGGCGTTCCAACTTCTTGTACACCTCAAAGTTGTTCGTTTGTTTGTCGAGAGTGTCCTTCGATACGGTCTCCCCGCTAGTTACACAGGGTTGATCATCAAGGTAATGTATCACGCTTACACTAGTGCCCACAACAAGGAATTCTCACTTCCCCAATTTCTAGCCAGAGCCTCAGTCAATGAAGAAAACATTCAATGTGCTTCAAACTCAGTTCGCCTATCTCCGTCCTCGCTCAAATCAAAAGAGCCACGGGAAGCAAAGCGTCAACGACGAATATGTGGGCGAGTATTCTGCCTTGATGGAGCAGGAGTTTTTCGACTTCGTATTGTTTGAGATTCCCTGGATTGTCTAATCTTCATTGCTATTTCACGACTTCTTCCTCCTCCTACCCTCCGGTGTGATGAAGCTCTTCCGATTTGAAGTATACACGATAATAAATTCGATTAGTAATAAGTATACCAAAGAACCAGCCCGTTGAATAGCTGAGTAGTCTAAGACCAGATACATGTACATGATATGATGGACATGAAATAAGGATGCTGGGATAATGAAGGGGGAATATGAATGCGGGGGTGTATATACATACATGAAGTGGTCACATATGTTGTCGAGTATGAGTAGGATACAAGCAGAGGGGCAGGGAAATCAGATGAAATGCAACCCGACGAGGAAAGACCAGAGCAACAAGACAAGAACCAAGGTAATGCGAAAGGAGGATTTGTGGAAAGGGCGAGCGTAGAGGCAGTAAAAAAGAAAAGAATCAATGAAGGGAAAGATATTAGCCCATTATTGAATTCAAAGAAACTACTGGAACATGGAGCGATGCTAGAAACGCAAGTAGGTAAATGGAAAATGTATCTGTATGAGACAACCTGCACATGTGGCATCAAATGCAATAAAAGCAGCATAAGATCTCTAGGAGACAATAACAGAAGGCCAGATCTACAATCCGAGGTTAGAAAGCATCTTTGAGACATCTTCCGAGTTATTATCCGGCGTTCGACCAGGTCTCTGACGAGTCGGTGAAGGACCAGATAATCTTGCAGCAGAGGGGACGATAGATGGAATACCGCTGGCAGTGATACACGAACCAACGATGCAACCAGCGGTTGGAGTCAAACTTGCTTGAGGAACGCCTGTTGAAGATGGCCCATACACACTCGGAAACGAAGGTGTAGTTCCAGAGATAGGACTGATATCGCCACACGTGTCATTACCCGCTGTTGAAGTCGTTGGTGAATCCGGCGGCACCATCCCAGAATTTGATTCAGTGATCTTTGAAAGCGAGTATGTAAGATCAAGCGATTGTGCTCTGTTTGTTAAGGAACGAGGTTTGAGTGACTGATCTTTGAGTTTGGCCTCGAGAAAAGAATCAGAACCACGTTTAAATGCATCTTCCATTGTATGTTTTGTACGGCTAGATACTCCAGAACCCTGAAGAATGTGGCCCGTGGAGTGATGATTCCCACGGCAAGACAAAAAACGACTTACAATTGGGGGTAGGGGTCCACTAGGTGACCAATAATCTATACCGCCTCCAGAAGGCCCAGAACCAAGGTAACTCGACTCTGAATGATTATGATCGTCGAAGATGTAGGAGTTCACAGGAGAATGAAACAGTGCTTTGACATCGGGAGATGAGTTTGCAAGGCGGAGTCTCCGGTCGCCTATGAATTCAGACCTGTTAATGTCCATCGACTCTGCATAGGCTATGAAAAATTGAATATCCGGTGATGGAAGTTACTGAGGATAATTTCTTACCATGCCCACGAGTGCGAGCGGTCGATAGAACCTTGCTATCGAAATGAGGGAAGGCATCGGCGAAGGAGTCGCCACGCTTGTGACCTTGTGACGTCGGGGAAGGATAGACATGAACTCCCAAATTTTGAAGGAATTGCTCCAACATCTCACGGGCCGCAATGAGGAAATCGGTGTTGCTACGTTGGCACCTGAACTTGAACGAGTAATCGATAGGCGTTTCAGAACTAGATGCGCCATTCGCCAGAAGTGTCTGTTTGAAATTCGGGATAATGGACACCTGTAGTTCGCACTTAGCACGCTCCACAAGGTCGATGAAATCAGGAGTGCTGCAAAGGCAAACGAGGTCAGAGTTCGGAGGGACGGCCATGTCTGCTTCAAAAGGCACATGATCCTATCAAGGAATGAATTGAACTTCACCAGATTGAGGTTGCGAGGGACATACTAGTAACATAGCGGCTGCGATCTGGACTTGACTCTCTGGACCATAAATGGTAACTACGTCAGATGCAGTCTCCTTGTCGGGGAACCGCACACGGGAATTGGTTTTCGTTTCAATATCATGAATGAAGATACCCTTCTCGCCCAATAGTATTCGATGGTATTTTCGAGGGATGGAGGCAGTCTCGTTCACAAAATCCTTGTCCTAGGCAGGCATCAGTCGACGTCCAAGAGTTGGAAGAGGAATGCAAACCTTGGGATTTACGAGTTCCATCACTGACTGTTTGAGATTCTCGAGATTGATCGCATTTTTGGCAGGAGTGCGGGCCACCACGTTATCGTCGTTATCGTTATAACCACCCAATGCCGCAAATTCCTCTGCATTCGAGAACTTGACATAAACACCATACTTTTTCATGATACGTTGGATACTCCGACCACCAACCCCGATTATACGTTTGTGGTAGGCTTCAGGGACATGGAATGAGATTTCGGCAGGCAATTCCTCCTGGAGAAGTGACAGGCCCTGAAGAACGGAGCTATCGGGACTCGATATATCTATCAAGAAGTTGTAGTCATTAAATGTCTCAAACTTAATCTTGACGTTGGTAGTTTGCATAATTTTGTTTATTTTTCCGTTCTTTTTCCCGCTGATGAACTCCCGATGTTCGTTCGCCAGCTCAATCTGGAAACGGATCTCATGATGGAATGTCTAAGAAATTTATCAACATTAGACACTGATTTCAACTAACAATACTCGCCTTAACCATTTCTAAGTCTAGCACCATGTTTACAGCGGCACATACTTCGTGTTCTAGCCCGTGCATCTCAAAACACATACTTTTGAATACAGCCTCAGCACCAGTCGCAACGGATATTTGATTAAGAAGGGTAGTGACGTTAGATGGGTTTAGAGTAGCAGGTGGAAGGAGCGCATTAAATTGAATGGGCAATAACCAGAAAGACCCAACATAAGATTGACATGCCTAGACAGATGACGTAAATGTTGGTTCATGAGAGGGCTGCCACAACATACTAATTGCATAATGGATCTAATTGTGCGTTGAACGTTCACTTTTGAGTCGCCGAAGACAGACAAAAGGCTAGCAGAGCTTCCTAGGGAAGGAAACTGGATGAAAGTAGAGTTGTCACTCATGATTGATTTGAGATCTTCCGCACGGTCGGTAATCATCCAATCGAGCTTGCGCGGAAGAATTGCCGTATCTTTCGACAACGTGTTGTTACGCTGATAATATGTACGTGAAAACTTTTTCATGCACCATTAAAGGTATTACACACCTTGTTCAAAGAAACCTGATACAGCATATCTCGCGCCCGTTGCACACCAAAAAATTCGCCAGTGATCCAGATAGTATTGGGCCCCAGCGTCCCCGTTCCCGTCGGATCAGAGGCAAAGACTCCTTGTAGAGGAGAAGGAAAGTAGATATTTGTGGCCGTTTCTTCCTGGATAGTTTGGATTACATGCCGCTTCTTGCCCGCAATGATGGGATGCATTTTATGATCTATGTCGCAAATCTCAGCGTGAAGACCACTCTGGGATGAAAAGCGGCGTAAGAGACAGGTGATGATAGATAATTCATGACTCACCAGTTCATCCAGCATGACCAGCAGGCGGACGCGGGCAAGGTCTACTGCATCCTCCGTGCCAGTGATAACGAGTTCACAAACGCGTTCTGTTTCAAGACCTGACCAGCCGCCATTGAGGCTGATACCATCAGGGGGAGTACGGTTCACGGCGGAAAGAGGACTGTTGACAACGGCGATATGTGCGAGCGTCTCAGACGCAATATCATCCAAACGACGGCGGACTTCAGGCTTGAGGGTTGGTTTAGAAAAAGGAGAATCAAGGATCTCTGAGCGGGAGACTTTAATTGCGGCCCGATGCTGTCGAGGAGTCAAGAGAGATCTAAGAAAACTCAGACAGGAGACCTACCTGGATGGGACAGTCCTTGAGGATAAGACCTCTCGTGAGCATGACCTGCTGGTATGTGCCTGTGACGTGAAAATTGTAGGCCGTGCCATGGTCAATGGGATAGTAAGAAACATGGCAGCCATGGAGCTGCATGGCTATGACGACGAGTTTCTGAACTGCATCTGCGTCAGAGGTAAGATGCTCCGGCAGAAGGGGCGGTTTATATGGTTCATGGTGGTGGAAATCTCTAGAGGGAGCAGTGGACAGCATATGTCGCGACCGACGTGGATAGACAAAGGAGGTTGTGTAGGCATCCATCGTAGTGGTGAGGGTATGAGGAGGAAGGGTATTACTGATCAGTCTTTTTCGAAAAGGAGACAATATATAATCGCATTTTGTCTCACTTCAATGAAAAACATTTTTATTCCAAGTCCATGATAATAATTAACTACCGTCTGCATACTTTATCGCCTTGGATAGCAATTTATCTACCGGGCCATGCTGCTTGTAAATTATCCTCCTCCTGCTCCCGCATCTGCTCGTCCTGGAAGTCAAACAACTTGTAGTAGCATGCCAGCCCAGGCGTCGAGAAATGCTGATATGGATTCGATCGCTCCAGCTTTGCCCCACATCGGTAGCAAAAATGTTGCCCGCATTGCCAACATGTCATCTGCAATTATTAATTTCAGCCTCTTCATTCTTCTTCACTGACTCAACACCTACATGGTTACACCCTAAATTTTTTTCCACATGGATCTCGCACCCTGGGCAGGCCATCGTTGAGGCTTGTAGCCAGCGCTTATTTGCCAGCTCTTCCTCGTACAAGCGCACGAGGCGCTTGATACTATTTCGGCCGTATGTTTTTTCTATGTATTCGCGTTCTGACGATCCATCCTGGGCCGCCAGATACTCAAGGACGATCTTTTCCGAGTATGCGATCGGGCACTCAGTGATCGGCCCATGCCTAAGCTTTCTCAGCATTGCGTCGTTAGGCGGATGTTAAAATTGACTGCTTGCCATGTCCTCCGACAAAATGCACAGAATGTGAAGCCACATTTGGGGCACTGCCGAAATCGCTCCCATCCTGTCCCTTCCTCCGCGTCTGAAGGTTTGATTACGGGAGTTTGGCAATGTTCCAAGGGACAATGTAGGATAGATGGATCTACACCATGGTTAGTCCGCTTGTGAAGGTGTCCGTGGGTCCACTCGCCTCCTTCCAGATTTCTCTTTTCTCGAAGCCATCGCCAACGTTGCAGGTTGCCTTCCGAGACCACACGTGCAACTTCCTCTTCCTGAGCCTCCCGCCCCACTTTCACGCAATCTGGGTCAGCACAGCTCACTCGTCCTACGTCACCCTCTTCTATACATAATTTCCAGAAATCCTCGAGGCATGATCGACAGAAGACATGAGCACATGACAGCTGCAGACACTTTGATCCCTTCCGGCTTGTCAAACATATCGAACATAGATATGAGTTTTTCGTGAACTCGAGTGATTTTGATGACGTTTCATGTGCTTGTAATACTGATACCAGAGCATGTGGTGCCGTGTGATAAATTCTACAGGCGGTCAGTACTCTCTGGAGTCTTAATCGAAAGACATTACGGACAGAATAGTTTCATCATCTTCATGCCATAGCATGTCAAGCTCAGACAAAAACTCTCCCGTGCGGATGTACTCTATCCAGTTATAGAGAACACCTTCGCCGGCTCGCCATTGGCTCCTCAACTTGCTTTGGAGCTCTAATAAAGGTTTGGATAGCCAGGAATGGGTAGCACGAAGAGACAATATCCGAGGAGGAAAAGTAATTGGATATCCTTGGGGTAGAGACAGCTGTAATAGAAGTGGTGGCAATGTTGATAGCCTCACTGATTGGCTAGGCAACACCTTACTGCTACTTGACAAAATCTGTGGCTCGATTTTGACCAAACGTGTGCCATTAAATTCTACTGGGATCTCCAGTCTAAGCAACCCGTTGTTCGTCTGACTTGCTACGCATTCTGGATATATTGACTGTAGTAAGCAAATGAGAATGGTGCAGTAGATCTAAGAGAAGACACCTACCTCCAGTACCTCAAATTCCTCTTGTTGCATTCTGAGACATGTTTCCAACTCTACACTGTCTTCTGACATATCGTAAAAAGAGAGAAGTCTTATAATTGTCCGGAGTTGGGGCCGATTCACCTGCACCTATCTTAAGGTTAGGAGTCTTTTTTTAACGTTCTCTTCACATCTTCTGTACTGAATATAAACAACTGAACAAAAACAACTTATATGACGACGATTCAAGAGTTTATTCGTTCCTTGAAGGCGTCTTCGAATCCTCCTGTACCTGGAGGACGGACTAAGATTGAAATAGCTCGACATGCCTGGGACGACAACACTTTTTTCTTGCCGAGCAAGGCCCAAGTTATTGCTGACTGGCTCTTATCTACCTTCCTCAAGGACAAATTTCAATCAACGTGGGCACTGAGCATCTCTTGTTTCCGACTTCTACTCATCGAT
>Ga0153924_1000102_pt1 | contig 63497 bp, 57 predicted proteins | sample TSNJ008MetaG_FD_104709 | JGI IMG/M metagenome (GOLD analysis project Ga0153924, IMG submission 104709) | Attine ant fungus gardens microbial communities from New Jersey, USA - TSNJ008 MetaG | ecosystem: Host-associated > Fungi > Mycelium > Unclassified | place: USA: New Jersey, Wharton State...
TTAATTGTTATATCTAAGTCCGTTTCTATAAGCTGCCGTTACTGTCACCCACTAATTTGTGCTGGGCTTGTTTGCTATACTCTTTTTTATTGGTTTACCTCTATTTCTTTGTTTCAAACTTATATCCTCCTGATTATATCCTCTTAAAGAACCTTGATCAGACCAGTATACGAAATTTCCATTCTTCCGTCAATGGGGTTCTTCTATAAAAAGGATTAGGAGTAGTCTTTTTTCTGAATTTATGTTAAAATAAAGTATCTATGAGGATATAACCGTAACCCGAAAGGAGACAGCAATGAGCTATACTGACAAAAAATACCTGGAATCGCTCTCTTACCGTTTTCCCTCCATTGCAAAGGCAAGTTCTGAGATCATCAATTTATCTTCCATTCTGCAGCTTCCCAAAGGAACCGAACATTTTCTGACGGATCTCCACGGCGAATATGAACAATTTGTCCATATTTTAAAGAATGGCTCCGGTACCGTACGAGGCAAAATTGATGATGTATTTGGTTTTGAACTATCTCTGGAGGATAAGAAGGAGCTGGCTACTCTGATCTACTACCCGGAGGAAAAGATCAAGCTGATCCAGAAAAGCGGCGTCAACATGCATGACTGGTATCGCACAATGCTTCTGCGCCTGATCCGTATGGCCAAGCGCGCCTCAATGAAATACACTCGTTCCAAAGTCCGTAAATCCATCGAGCCGGAATTCGCTTATATCATTGAAGAGCTCATGTCACAGAATGATGTCATTGCCAAGGAAGGCTATTATGAGAGCATCCTGGAAGCCATTATCCGCACCGGCCAGGCAACGGAATGTGTTAAGGCATTTGCCCATACCATTCAGCGGCTGGTGGTAAACCACTTACATATTTTGGGCGACATCTATGACCGCGGTCCCGGTCCTCATATTATTATGGACACATTGATGGGACAGCATTCCGTGGACATTCAGTGGGGGAACCATGATGTAGTCTGGATGGGCGCCGCCTGCGGCAATCTGGCCTGTATTGCTACCGTACTCCGTCTGACAGCCCGTTACGGCAATCTGGATACCATTGAGGACGGCTACGGAATTAATCTGATTCCTCTGATAAAATTTGCCATGGACGTCTATGGAGACGACGACTGCGAATGCTTCAAGGTGAAATACGATCCGGAGACCTATGAACTGAGCGACCTGCCTTCGGATATGAAAATGCATAAAGCGGTGGCTGTACTGCAGTTCAAGCTGGAAGGACAGATGATCAAACGTCACCCCGAATTCCAGATGGACGACCGCCTGTTGTTAGAAAAAGTGGATTATCTGAATAAAAAGATTCACTTGTACGGACAGGACTACGATCTGGAAGATGTGTCCTTCCCAACCATTGATCCTGCGGATCCTTACAAACTCAGCGAAGCAGAAGAGAATCTGATGGAGCGCCTGCGGAGCGCATTCCTGGGCTGTTCCAAGCTGCAGGCCCATGTCCGTTTCTTACTGAGCAAAGGCAGCCTCTACCTGATCCATAACTCGAACCTGCTCTTCCACGGCTCCATTCCGATGAATGCCGACGGGAGCTTTCGCAGCGTAACGCTGGAAGGAAAGACCTATCAGGGACGGGCGCTTATGGATATTCTGGACAATTATGTGCGCCGTGGTTATTATCTGGATCCCGGTCCTGAGAAAGATTATGCTACGGATATTATTTACTTCCTCTGGACAAACGCCGCCTCTCCACTGTTTGGAAAAGAGCGGATGACTACCTTTGAACGCTATCTGATCAAAGACAAAAAGGCCCACGAAGAGCCGAAAGCGCCTTACTACAAGCTCTATAATAACGAAGAAATCATTAATCAGATTTTTGATGAATTTGATTTGAAGCATGAGAAATCCCACATTATTAACGGCCACGTTCCTGTAAAGCAGAAGAAAGGCGAATCCCCCATCAAATGCGGCGGGAAGCTGCTGGTCATCGACGGAGGTTTCTCCAGAGCGTACCAGTCCACCACAGGCATTGCAGGCTACACGCTGATCGCCAACTCCCTGGGACTGCGGCTGGTCTACCATGAGCCTTTCACCTCCACGGAAGCCGCTATCCAAAGCGGGAGCGACATCCGCTCCGAGACCTTCGTCGTGGAAGCCGTTACCAAGCGCCAGCTGGTAAAGGAAACCGATAACGGCAAGATCCTGATGGAACAGATCCGCGATCTGGCAGCGCTCTTGTCCGCCTACCGTTCCGGTGAACTGCGGGAAAGAGAATAAAGAGTATTGCGGCCGCTGAGTACTCAGCGGCCTCTGCTATCTGCCAGTGCCATGGATTTCACTTGCATCAATGCTTTAGCAACAGCGGGAATGGCAATCACCGCCAGCGTAACCAGAGCCTCTACCCCAAGATACCCCCCATTATATCCGAGAGAATACAGAGCCGGATTCATTCCTTCCGGTGCGTAATAATAGAAGAATACGTAACCGGACAGAAAGGAAAACACGAAACGTCCCAACACCCCGGCGATATAGCCCTTAAGCAAACCGTGGCGCTTATCGCAGAACAGGCCGGACAGACCCAGCGCACCAAAGGCCAGCGGATAGTCACAGAGCATCTGCGGGATGCTTAACACATAAGGATCAATAATCAGCTGCAGCATTCCATAAGCCACACCCGACATAATCCCCGCCTTCAAACCATACCAATAACCGATCAGCGTCAGAAACAGCATGCTGCACAGCGTTATGGAACCTCCCATCGGCATCTTAAACAGCTTGAAATTTGAAAGTACCAGACCCAGCGCCATAGCTGCCGCCGAAAATGCAATCTGCTGGGTTGTAATCTTACGTCCGGTCTTTCGCCGTCCCCAGTAGAGCGCCAGTGCCATACAGAGTAGAATCGCAATCACAATACAGACATAGCCAAAGGTAGTCGGTATGTATTGAATCTCTCCCCATTCGTTTTCCATCGGGGTTGCAAACAAACTCCACATAAAAAATCCTCCTTGTCAATAATGGCAGGAGGGGAACGAAATTATTACTTTAGCTTCCTTACGCCGGCATTATCCGGGTCAAGTAATAAGGGTTTTCGTCTCAGCCCCTAATGGGACTCCCCTAGCCTACAGTAAAATTGTACCGGATCCGCAGGGCCTTGTCAATCCCTGCGTCCGGATTTGTAAAATTTTGTAAGTTTTTTCTCCCTTACCTTTTCATTGGAATGATCATGAAAGGGAGAAAAAATCTGTTATTCCTGGATGTGCTCCAGCCCCTGGTTTAAGATCGTGCACACATGGTGGTCGGAAAGCATATAGTAGATCGTCCTTCCATCCCGCCGGAATTTTACCAGCTGGCTTTGCTTCAGCACCCGCAGCTGGTGTGAAATGGAGCTTTGGGACATGCCGATACTGTCGGCAATATCCTGTACACACATTTCCCCTTCCAGAAGGGTATAGAGAATTTTCACTCTGGTCTGATCGCCAAATATTTTAAAAAGCTCGGCCAGATAATATAATTCGTCATCGGTGGGCATGATTGTCTCCTTCTATTTGGTCTATATGGACAGCTTCATTTTCTGCAGGCGGGAAAAGGCATTGGTATCTGCTTCCAGGGGCCGGCTGGAGTCAGCGTTGATCTTATTGCGGATCTCCAGCATCCGTTGGTCGGTGGCTGCAATGGTCTCCGCGCATTCACGAAGCTCTTCCATAATCTCTTCTTCATTGGAAACAGTTTTTTTGTAGTTTACCTGATGCTCCAGACTTGCCCAGAAATCCATAGCAATAGTACGGATTTGTACTTCTACCCGCACCAGCCGTTTCTGGTCGGAAAAATATACCGGAGTCTCTATAATTAGGTGCAGGCTGCGGTAGCCATTGGCCTTCGGTGCTTTAATATAATCCTTCTCTTCAATCAGCTTGATATCATCCTGATTGGTTAACATCGATGCAACCGCATAGATGTCATCAATGAAGGAGCAAATGACCCGTACACCGGCGATGTCGTTCAGATTTCTTTCTAAGCTTTCCACCGAGACCGGAAGATCATTTTTCTGAAGCTTCTTCGCAATGCTGATGGGTTTCTTAATCCGGCAGCTGATGAATTCGATGGGATTCCGCTGGTAGCGCACAGACAACTCTGTATTTAATACCTCTAATTTTGTGCGGATTTCTTTGATGGCGCAGTCGTACATCATCATCAGCTCCTGATATTGGACGGCCTGTCCCAGGAAAAGCTGGGCGTTGTCCGCGACTTCCTTGATATCGATTGTATTGAGAATCTCCATTCGTTCCGGAATGATTTTTTCAGGTAAATTGGACATGCTATTCTCCTCACTTTTGCTTACCGTTGGTTAATTATAACAAGTCCGCGGGGGAAAATCAATAAAACAACTATGAAGTGTATGTGAAAAAAGTGCGAAGGGGGAGTATGATTTTTGGCTCTTGGTTGACAGAGGGAGAGGGGATCGGTATAATGCGTCATAGCAGGTGAAGTGCTCTGAGAATTTGGAAGAATGAGGGGGAGATTTTATGACATTACAGCAGATGAAGTATGCGATTATGGTGGCGGATTGTGGGTCTTTGAATGAGGCGGCGAAGCGGTTGTTTATTTCCCAGCCGAGTTTGTCAGGGGCGGTGAAGGAGCTGGAGGCGGAGCTGGGGATGGAGATTTTCTTCCGGTCAAACCGGGGGGTTAAGGTGACGCCGGCGGGGGAGGAGTTCCTGGGGTATGCAAAGCAGGTGACGGAGCAGTATCGGCTACTGGAAGACCGGTTTGTCAATAAGAGGTCGAAGCAGAAGTTCAGTGTGTCGGCCCAGCATTATACTTTTGCGGTGAAGGCTTTTTCGGAGCTGGTGAAGGAGGTTGGGATTGATGAGTATGAGTTTGCTTTTTACGAGACCCGTACCTATGATATTATGGAGAATGTGCGGAACTTTAAAAGTGAACTGGGGATTTTGTATGTAGATGATTTTAATGAAAAGGTAATCCGGAAACTGTTGGCAGATAATAGTCTGGAATTCTATGAGCTGTTTACGTGTGATACTTACGCATATATTAGTAAGGCGCATCCGCTGGCAGATCAGGAGGAAATTGCGATAGCGGAGCTGGAGGAGTATCCTTGCCTGTCCTTTGATCAGGGGAACAATCATTCCTTTTATCTGGCGGAGGAGGTTATGAGTGCTCATGGGTATAAACGGCTTATTAAGGTCAGTGACCGGGCAACGGTGCTGAATCTGATGGTGGCCCTGAATGGGTATACTCTTTGTTCGGGGATCATCTGTGAGGAGTTGAATGGGGCAGAGCACCGGACGGTGAAGTTAAAGGGGGGAACTCCTATGCGGATTGGTTATATCTGTCGGCGGGATAGCCGGAAAAGTATGCTTGCTAAGAGATATCTGGAACTTTTGAAGGAATAGGAAAAACCTATAACCGACTTTAGCTTTTCCGTAGTAACACCTTTGTGGGATTTCTGATAAGATAAAAGCATAGCAAAGGCTGAGGCGCAGAGCCGGTACACGATAGCCTGGAAGGAGGAGCCAGATGCGTAAACAGAGCGAACAGAATATTAACGTCAATAGCATGATGATGTGCTACTGTGATTCAATGTGTGGAATGACGGTTGATTTTGCTGCGCTGATCCCCAGGTAAACCTTTTGGAAGTCAGGTGATATTCGGGCAGGTGCGCAGAATGCATCTGCTTTTTTCATTTCATAGAAAAATACTCCTATGAAAGATCTCATGTAAAGAGAGGAGGAAAAAGTTATGATTACATTAGAGCATGTAACCAAGGAATTTAAATCAGACTGTCAGATTACCCATGCTGTACAGGATGTGAGTCTGCATGTGGAGCGTGGGATGATCTTTGGGATCATAGGGTTGTCCGGGGCAGGTAAATCTACGCTGGTGCGGTGCATGAACTTGCTGGAGCGGCCGGACAGCGGCCGGGTGCTGGTGGGGGGGACGGATATAATGGCTTTGAGGCCGCAGGAGCTGCGGAAAAAGCGGAGGAAGATTGGTATTATTTTTCAGCAGTTTAACCTATTTGCCTCCCGGTCCGTTTTTGGTAATGTGGCCTATCCACTGCAGCACAGCGGGAAAAGTAAGGATGAAATCTGCTCGAAGGTTGAACATCTGCTGGAGCTGGTAGGGCTTTCAGAGAAAGCGGAGGCTTATCCCTCCGAACTGAGCGGCGGACAGAAGCAGCGGGTAGCGATTGCACGGGCGCTGGCAAATGATCCGGAGATTTTGCTGTGTGATGAGGCCACCAGTGCACTGGATCCGCAGACCACGAGATCGATCCTGAAGCTTCTAAAAGAACTGAACCATAGCCTGGGCTTGACCATCGTGGTAGTAACACATGAAATGGATGTCATTAAGGAAATCTGTGACCAGGTGGCTGTAATGGAAAATGGTCAGGTTGCTGAGCAAGGAGAGATATTTCAGATATTTGCTGCGCCGGTTCAGCCGGTGACCAAGAGCTTTGTGGATGGCGCAGGAAGCCTGGGGGGAATTCAGGAGTTATTGGAGGATCCGAACCATACGATTCGCCTGCGGCCGGGAGAACAGCTGATGCGGTTCGGCTATCGGGAGAGTGATACATCGGAGGCGCTGATTTCCTATATATCTCGTGAGTACCAATTAGACGTCAACATCCTGTTTGGCAATATCGAGCTGATTAAAGGGCGCCCACTGGGAGGCATAATTGCCATTGTAAGGGGTACAACGGGTGACATTAAGGCAGCTACCCGGTATCTGCAGCAAAAAAATGTGGTAGTGGAGGTGATTTGGCATGGAAAAGCTGCTTAACTTTCTGCCCAATGTGGCAGAGAAATTGCCAGAGCTGTGGGATAGTACCCTGCAGACCCTGTACATGGTGTTTTTTTCCGGTGTGATCTCTTTTGGAATCGGACTGGTAATCGGCATCGTGTTAACTGTTACAGGCAAGAACGGAATTTTATGTAATCCATTGGCGTACGGCATTCTGGACAAAGTAATGAACTTCTTCCGGACAATTCCCTTCGTGATCCTGCTGGCTAGTCTGATTCCCCTGACCCGGCTAATTGCCGGTACGGCGATTGGCACGAAGGGAGCGATCGTGCCGCTGGTGTTCGGCACCGTTCCTTTTTACGCCAGGCAGGTGGAAGCTTCCCTGGCGGAGCTGGAAGCCGGTGTCATCGAGGCCGCAAAGTCCATGGGAACGTCCCCCATTGGCATTATTTTCCGGGTATACCTGAGGGAAAGCATTTCTTCCCTGGTGCGAGTCAGCGTTATCACACTAATTAGCCTAATTGGTCTCACCGCCATGGCAGGAGCCGTGGGCGGCGGCGGGCTGGGGGACTTTGCCATCCGCTACGGCCATCAGCGAAATCAGATCGACGTAATCTATGTAACAGTCCTTCTGCTGCTGATGATGGTGCTCATCATCCAGGCAGTCGGCAACTTTATTATTAAGAAAACAAACCATGAAAATCGGAGGAAATGAAAGGATGAAAAGAAAAATAAAAGAAACAGCACTTGTTTTATCCATCGGAGCTTTGCTGGGGCTGGCAGCCTGTGGCAGTAATGGAACGGAAAGTACGACGGCAGCCACTACCCAGGCCGGTCCATCTGCCGCGCAGGCGGCAGAGCCAGTCGTCATTAAGCTGGGGGTAGTAGGAGAGAACAACGAGCAGTGGAAGCCGGTACAAGAATCACTGGCAGTAGAAGGAATTACGCTGGAGCTGGTGAAATTCGCTGACTATTCCCTCCCCAATCAAGCTTTAGCAGATGGAGAGATTGACTTAAATGCATTTCAGCATTATGCCTTCTTTCATAATGAAGTAGCCGATAAGGGAATGGAGCTAACGGTAATTGGAGAGACGATCATTGCCCCGCTGGGCCTCTATTCAGAGAACGTCTCCAGCATCGGGGAGATCGGCCAGGAAGCATCCATTGCAATCCCCAGCGATGCCACGAATGGAGGCCGGGCCATTAAGCTGCTGGAAGCCGCCGGTCTGATCCAGGTAGACCCTGCAGCCGGATACACACCAACTTTATCGGACATCACCGACAATTCTCTGCATCTGACCTTCTACGAGGTAGAAGCAGCCAACACGGCTTCTCTGCTCCCGGACGTCACCGCTTCCGTGATCAACGGAGGTCATGCGGTAGACAATGGCCTGTCTCCTGAAAAAGATGCGCTTTTCATAGAAACCGTAAGTGAGGGCAGTGATAATCCTTACATAAACATCATTGCAGCCCGTACCGCAGATGTAGAGGAACCCAATTATAAAAAAGTAATAGAAGCATTCCAGACCGACGAAGTGGCAAAGGTAATTGAAGAGTATTACAAGGGCGCTTATATTCCAGTATGGTGATAAAGGGGAGCTATAACCTATGGCCATTCGGCCAGAAACAAGGAGCATGTAGATGAAAATCAATCCTTATATTGAACAACAAAGTGACGAATTAATCCGGCTGCGGCGGCACTTTCATCAATATCCTGAGTTAAGTATGCAGGAGTATAAAACCGCCCGGAAAATCGAAGAAGAACTGCAAGCTGCCGGAATCCCTACTCAGCGCATCGGCGAAACCGGTGTGCTGGGAACCATCCGGGGTGGCAGCCAATATGGGCCTAAGATCGTGCTGCGCGCAGACACCGATGCCCTTGGTATCCAGGACGCTAAAACCGTCCCCTACGCCTCTCTGGTCTCCGGCGTCATGCACGCCTGCGGCCACGATGCCCATACAGCAGCACTGATCGGCGCCGCTAAAGCACTGGCTGCCCGGAAATCCTCCCTGCCAGGGGAAGTGGCATTGGTATTTCAACCCGGTGAAGAATACGGAAAAGGCACCGACGCCTTTCTGCAGGCTGGAGTTATGGAGGGCGCTGCCCGCACCTTCGCGATTCACATGGATTCCTCCTTCCCAGCCGGACAGATCGCCCTCAGCCCTGAAGTAACAAACGCTTCCGTAGATCATTTCATAATTACCATCCACGGAAAAAGTGCCCACGTCTCCGTGCCGGAGCAAGGCACAGATGCCCTCTACATAGCATCTCAAACGGTCATTGCCCTGCAAGCCATCGTCAGCCGCTTGACGAACCCCAGAGATCCGGTAGTAGTAGGAATCGGCGTCCTGCACGCCGGAGACGCCTATAACATAGTAGCCGGAACTGCCACAATCGAAGGTACAATCCGCTGCCTCTCGCCGGAAACCAGAACATTTGTTAAGCAAAAGCTCCGCGAGATCGCAGAAAAAACCAGTAAAATCTACGGCGGGACGGCAGAAGTCACATTGGAAGACTTTGCCTCTCCCGTAGTAAACAACCAAGAAGTCTATCAGGAAATCCGCAAGATCGCTGCCGGGATCGTCGGTCCCGAAAACCTTCGCTTTAAAGCACCCTCCATGGGAGGAGATAACTTCTCTGAGTTCCTGAAGAAAACCCCCGGCCTTTACGCTTATATAGGCAGTTCTAACCCCGAAAAACCTTCCACAACGCTGCCTCATCACACAAACCTCTTTGACATTGACGAACAAGCCGTTCTAATCGCTGCCAGCCTATATACTGAGGCCGCCCTCTTATAACACATTGATTTTTTTCCCAGATATGCTATACTCTAAACCAACGGATAAAATCCGAAGCTTTTTTGTGAAGGAGAATGATAAAATGGCGAACAAAATCCGAACCCGTTTTGCTCCCAGCCCCACCGGCCGGATGCATGTAGGGAATTTAAGAACGGCACTCTACGCCTATTTAATAGCCAAACATGCCGGCGGAGACTTCCTGCTGCGAATAGAAGATACCGACCAGGAACGTTTCGTAGAAGGAGCGCTGGAAATCATATACCGTACCCTGGCGAAAACAGGCCTGCTTCACGACGAAGGGCCCGATAAAGACGGCGGCTGCGGCCCTTACGTCCAAAGCGAGCGCCAGGCATCCGGTCTCTATCTCGAGTGTGCAAAAAAACTCATCGAAAAAGGCAAAGCCTACTATTGCTTCTGCGATAAAGAACGTCTTGAGAGCCTGCGCCAGGAGGTAGAAGGAAAAGAAATTTCCATGTATGACAAACACTGCCTCACCTTGAGCCAGGAGGAAATTGACGCGAACCTGACTGCCGGTAAGCCCTATGTAATTCGGCAGAACATCCCAAGAGAGGGAACGACCACTTTTGTGGATGAAATTTATGGAGCAATTACCGTACCAAATGCAGAGCTGGACGACATGATTCTGATCAAATCCGACGGTTACCCCACCTACAATTTCGCTAACGTAGTAGATGACCACTTAATGGGGATCACGCACGTAGTAAGAGGTAACGAATACCTGTCCTCCTCTCCGAAGTACACCCGCCTGTATGCGGCCTTCGGCTGGGACGAGCCGGTATATGTACACTGTCCCCTGATCACCGATGAGGAGCGTAAGAAGCTTAGCAAGCGCAGCGGTCATTCTTCCTATGAAGACTTAATCGGGCAGGGTTTCCTGAACGAGGCAGTGGTAAACTATGTAGCCTTACTAGGTTGGAGTCCGGAAGAAAATCGGGAGATATTCTCCCTGCAGGAGCTGGTGGAGGCCTTTGATTACCGGCATATGAGTAAGTCTCCTGCCATATTTGACATTCAAAAGCTGCGTTGGATGAACGGCGAATATATTAAGGCCATGGAGGACGCCGCCTACTTTGAGCGGGCCCTTCCGGTGGTTAAGTCTGTCATTACAAAGGATATGGATCGGAAAGCAATCGCGGCCCTGATGAAGACCCGGATTGAAGTTTTTCCTGATATTCCGCAGCATATCGACTTCTTCCAGGAACTGCCGGATTATGATATTGCCATGTATACCCATAAGAAGATGAAGACAAATCCGGAGAATTCCCTGGAAGTTCTGAGGGAACTGTTACCGATCCTGGAGGCGCAGGAAGATTATCGCCGGGAAGCCCTCCAGACGCTTTTGATGCAGTATGTAGAGCAGAGGGGTATTAAGAACGGACAGGCCCTCTGGCCGGTACGTACAGCTGTCTCCGGTAAGCAAATGACGCCGGGTGGAGCCTATGAGATTATGGAAATCCTGGGTAAGGAGGAGAGCCTCCGCCGGATTCGTATTGGAATTGAGAAATTATGCCTTTAAATAAAGCCCAAAGGGATGCAGTTAACCTGGGGGCGGGACCTGCCATGATTCTGGCAGGTCCCGGCTCCGGGAAAACGACTGTCATCACTCATCGTATCCGCCGGCTTATTCAGAAGCACGGCGTAAATCCCTCGGAAATTTTAGTGATAACCTTTACACGCGCAGCTGCCAAAGAGATGCAGGAGCGCTTTTTGCGATTAATGGAAGGAGAGTACCTGCCGGTCACCTTCGGGACCTTTCATGCCGTATTCTTTAAAGTCCTCAAACATGCTTACGGCTATACCGCTAGGGACATCCTGCCTCCGGATAAGAAGATGGAGTTTTTGCGGGAGGCGTTTACGGAAGCAAAGCTGGAAATTGAGGACGAGAATGAATTCCTGGTATCGGTGATGAACGAGATTAGTGAGGTGAAGGGAGATGGAATTTCCCCGGAGCATTACTATTCCAAAAACTGCCCGGAGGAGGTTTTTGGACAGCTTTATAAGGGTTATGAACAGCGCTTGAGAAGGGCGAGACTTGTGGATTTTGATGATATGCTGGGACTGTGTTATGAGCTGTTCTTACAAAGACCGGACGTTCTGCAGGCCTGGCAGCGGAAATACCGTTACATACTGGTGGATGAATTCCAGGATATTAACCGGCTGCAGTATGAGGTGGTGCGCCTGTTGGCGGCACCGGAGAATAATCTGTTTATTGTGGGAGATGATGACCAGTCCATTTATCGATTCCGGGGAGCAAGGCCGGAGATCATGTTAGGTTTCCCAAAGGATTATCCGGACTGCCGGCAGATCCTGCTGGATGTGAATTATCGCTGTATACCGGGTATTGTAGAACTGGCGGACCGTCTGATTGAGCAAAATGATGTCCGGTTCCGGAAGGCGCTTCGCTCTTCAAAACCACAGGGCCCGCCGCCTGTGCTCCGGGAGTTTGCCGATAGGACGGATGAAAATGATCAGCTTCTGGCAGAACTGCAGCGTTATCACCGGCTGGGGATTCCCTATGAAGAGATGGCAGTCCTGTACCGGACGAACAGCAATCCCCGTGCGCTGGTGGAGCAGCTGATGCGCATGAACCTTCCTTTTACCATGCGGGATGTAGTGCCCAATCTCTACGATCATTGGATTGCCGGTGACCTGATTACCTACATGCTGGTGGCGGCGGGCAGCCGAAAGCGGAGTGATTACCTGCGGATTATTAACCGGCCCAAGCGGTACGTTCAGCGGGCCTGTTTTACGGAATCAGAGGTAGACTTGAAGGCGATTTACACCGCCTATGAGGATAAGGAATGGGTAACCGACCGTCTTGCGCGGCTGGAATACGATCTGAAAATGCTTCGGAAGATGGCGCCCTATGCGGCAGTGAATTATATCCGGCGGGGTATCGGTTACGAGGATTTTCTGAAGGAGTATGCCGAATACCGGCGGATGAAGCCGGATGAACTGATGGAAGTCCTGGATGAATTACAAGAGAGCGCGGGACATTTTCAAACATTGACAGAATGGCTTACCCATATCCAGGAGTACAGCCAGGAACTGCAGTCCCAGAAGCAGGAGCGGTCAAAGGGCGGGGGAATTTTGATTTCCACGATCCATAGTGTAAAAGGGCTGGAGTACCAGGCGGTTTTCATACCGGACGCGAATGAAGGCATTTTGCCTCACAAGCGCGCGGTGCTTCCGGCGGAGATTGAAGAGGAGCGGCGCCTGTTCTATGTGGCTCTTACCCGGTCAAAAACATATTTACATATTTACTGGACCAGAGAACGATATAATAAAAAACTGCCGGTCTCGCGTTTTGTAACGGAGACCGGCGCAGCGGTAGCAACAGATGCGGATGCAAGAGCAAAGGAGCGTACGAAATGGAAGACCTAACATGCGGAAGAACATCTGAAGCCCCTGACCATTCAGGTCAGAGACTTCTAATCTTTTCTAATACTGCAATCCGCCATTGACATCCAGAATCTCTCCGGTAGTCCAGGAGGCATCGTCACTGCCTAGATAGGCAATTGCTCCGGCAATATCGGCCAGCTCTCCCAGGCGGGGGAGGCGAACGCCGGCTGTCAGACTGTCAATTTTGTCCTGGGACAGGGAGTGGAACATCCGCCCCTTTAAGGGGCCGGGGGCAACACAGTTCACCGTAATGTTCCAGGGACCCAGCTCGTAACCAAGGCTTTGGGTCATGCCGACGATCCCGGCTTTGGCAGCTGCATAGTTTGCGCCGACTCCGGGGCGGCCGGTTCGGCCGCCAATGGAAGAGATAAGTACGATTCGACCATAATTCTGGGCCTTCATAGTAGGAACCACTGCTCGAATTGAATGATACACACCGGTGAGATTGATATCAATTACATCCTGCCAGTCCTCTTTTGTAAGCTCATCTACCGGAAAGTGGCGGAGGATGCCGGCAGCGGCTACCAGACCGTCAATTCTTCCGAATTCTCTCTCCGTAAAAGCGGCGGCTTTCTGGCAATCTTCCAGCATGCGGACATCGCCGCTAATCGTCTTCACCCGGTCTGCACCGAAGCCTTTTTCCTGCAAGTCCTTGGCAATTTTGGCAAGGCCATCAGCGGAGAAGTCGGTCAGTACCACACGGGCACCCTCGGAGAGTAGGCGGCAGGCGGCGGCTCCGGCAATATCGCCGCCTCCGCCAGTGAGTAAAATGGTTTTCTCAGTATATCGATTCATTCGATTCTCCCTCTTTTCTAGTATCTTGCAGACAGTTCTTCGACCTCTCTAATGCCTGTCGCGCATGTTCTTCCAAGCCGAATTGCTGCAGGCGGGTCAGGTGGGGAACCTCGAGGCCCCGTACAACCGGGGGAAGTTTCTTAAGAATTGCTTTAATGGGAATGGCCCCTTCCCCTGGATAGAGGCGCTCTCCTCGGCCAGTGTGGACTAAGCTTTCTAGATCGGTGGGAATTTCAGCTCCGGCATCGCAGAGATGGACATAGTGGAACCACTCTGGGGGAATTTGTCCAAGCTCCTCCAGTGTGACCCGGGAACGGTAGAAGTGGAGGGTGTCCAGCACGATTCCCACATTCTTCCGACCGGATGCAAGGAGTAATTCTTTGGCGGTTTTCAGATCCTGGACACTGGCCCATGTGACAAATTCGACACTGACGGTTTGTCCGTAGCTGTCGGCCAGATCGCAGAGCTCCATGTATTTTTCCGTATAAAAGCTTTTATTATCGGTCCAGATATTACTGAGGATATGATGGATTCCCAGCTCTGCCGCCGCTTCCAGGGCCGGTTCGTAATCCGGGATGGAAACGCCGTCGAAAATGCGGGCATTTTCTGTATCATGGATTTCGATACCGGTTTCTTCCGCGGCTCTTCTGGTCTCTAAAAGAAGCCGGTGATCTTTCGCAATGTCATGGGGGATTTCGCCCTGTAACCCCATTGGAATTGTCCGCAGACTGACACAGTCATACCCTGCTTTGGCCGCTGTGCGGATAAACTCCGGAGGAGGGCAGGTAATACTGGTCAAATGTACCAGAGAATAGCGCATGTCCATATCTGGCTCCTTTACTTCTTATTCTTCTCAGCTGCCTGAATCTGCATATCTACCTGCGCGTCGCCATATTTCTGGCGGGCCGTGTCATAGACGCTCTCACATTTTTCCTGCATTTCTGCCAGCACAGAGTCCTCCAGGGTAACGATTTCACTGCCAGCTGTGGTGACCAGATCCATACGCTCGGAAAGCCGGCTATCACATTGCTCCCTGGCATACTGGATGGCAGCGGCTCCGACCAGCAGAATCAGTTCCTGGTCAGTGGCAGACAGGCTGTCGAAGATTGTCTTGCTAATCAGCAGATTGTGGGAGGCCGGAAGGTGGTTCGTCATGATGATGTATTTCTGTTGCTCATAGAGCTTATTGGCATAAATTACTTCAAACGGATTCTCCTGAGCATCAATGGTTCCCTGCTGGAGTGCCATGTACACTTCCGAGAAGGCCATAGGGGTCGGGTTTGCACCCAGAGCATTCCAGATGGCAATATGCAGTTCGTTTTCCATAACACGGATTTTCTGACCCGCAATGTCCTCTATACTCTGAATTTTTTTGTTACTGGTCATCTGGCGCATGCCCTGATCGTAGAAGCCTAGCAGTACAAAGCCGTTTTCGTTATAACGCTCGTTGTAGAACTCCTGTACCTCCGGTTCGTCCATCGTGGCACGGAACTGGGCGGCATTGCTATAGAGGAAGGGCAGATCGACCGCGCTTAATTCAGTGACGAAATTGGCGGTAAAGGCAGTGGAACCATTAAAGAAGGTTACATCACCGGCCTGGGTTGCTTCACATAATTCTGTGTCGGTTCCCATAGAGCCGTTAAAATATTTCTGTACAACAATTCTGCCGCCGGTCAGTTCATTCAGCTGGTCAACCATATAGTTTACAACCAGACCATTTACGGTATCCTCAGCGCCGTCGGTGCCAAAGATAAAGGTGTAGGATTCACCCTGGGTATAATCCACCCCTTCGGAAATGGCGGAAGATTCTGAACCGGTCGTGGCTGCAGGGGTGCTCTCAGAATTACTGCTGCTGCATGCGGCAAGTCCTATTGACAAAATGCCGGCCATCGCGAAGCTTACGAGTTTTATCCATTTTTTTCCCATTCTTTTTCTCCTTTTTCATAATTCAAGATTAAAAACGCTTTTCTTTCAACCTCTCTACATGAGCATTATTATGGAATTGCGCAATTTCTATCGTACGGGCGTCCCCTTGGAAATATCTTAGCAAAGATACAGCCAAAAAACCAATATCAGTATCGCATACCAACTATTGGTTTTAAACATAGTTAATTATCTACTATTTAGAACTATATGACTATATAATCAGAAAACGAGACTTGACGGGAAATCTACTCTAAGTTATGATAAAGAAACGAGATACGTGATACAAAAGAAAAAGGAGACCCGCATGAATTTGCAGCAGCTATATTATTTTAAAGCTATTTCGGAATTAAAAAATTACACAAAGGCCTCAGAAAAACTTTTAGTAGCCCAGTCCAGCTTGAGCCATTCTATTTCCGATCTGGAGAAGGAACTGGGTGTTCCCTTGTTCTTTAAAATCGGGCGGAATATTGAAGTGACCGAATATGGTGTACGATTTTTGGAGCATGTGAACCGGGTTGTGGAGGAATTAGATGCCGCCACCCAGGGAATGCGCGACATGCTAAATCCTAACCGGGGCAAGATCCGGATTGCCATGGCCAACACCGTCAGTAACCATTTTATCCCCAGCATGATCAAAGGCTTTTATGAGAATCACGACAATCATCTGGTGCAGTTTGAGTTTAGTGAGAAACAGGCATCCAAAATTCAGGAAGCCTTTTATACCCGGACGATTGATCTTGGCTTTGGGGCTAAGATTGATAATGAAAAATTTGAATTTTTCCCTATTTTTGACGAAGAAATTATTGTGATTGTATCCAGCAGGCACCCATTGGCCTTCCGGGGCAGCATCCGGTTTCAGGAGCTGGCGGCAGAGCCGTTGGTGGCCTATAGCTACAATTGCGGCACCCGCTATTACATCGATAGCATCTTCCGGCAGTTCTCTATAGTTCCTCAGATCATTCAGGAGGTGGAAACGGAGAAGATGATGGCCAGTGCAGTATCGGCCGGTCTGGGAATCGGGATTATGCCCCGGATTTCGGAACTGCCCATCTTTGATGTGGTGCCTCTGACGCTGGAGAACTCCGAACTTCGGCGTCCCATGTATATGACATGGCCTAAGGATGAGGTCATGCGGCCGGTAGTAAAGAATTTTCGGGATTATATTATTACACGGGTAGAGGCTGGTGTCGGGGCTGCGGTTTACTATTCGAATAATTAGAAAAGAAAAATAAAGGCATAGGAGGAGGCTGCCACTCTATAACGGATTTTCGGTTATAGAGTGGCAGCCCCATTCATGCCTCAGCAGTCGAACAAAATCATCCTTTACCCACGGTAGTTATGAAATCAGAAGCAGTGTGATCTGCGGGAAAATGACAATCAAGACCAGCCCCAGAAGGAACAGCAAGGTAAAGGGTATGGAAAATTTGGCAATTCGGATTACGGGAATTCCGGTGAGAGAACTGGCGACAAACAGATTGATTCCAACCGGGGGCGTTACAAAGCCCACTGCCAGGTTTACCACCATCATGATACCAAAGTGAACCAGATCTACACCGATAGCTGTCATCACCGGAGCCAGAATTGGTGTAAGGATCAGAATAGCAGGGGCAGCATCCATTACCATTCCCACAAAAAGCAGGAAGATGTTTACGATCAACAGGATGCTCCATTTGCTGTGGAAGGTGGTAGTGATCCATTCTCCCAGAATCTGCGGCACATTCATCAGAGCCAGCACCCGTCCCAGGGAGGTGGCGGCAGCCAGAACAAACAGGATTGGTGTAATCGTCTTTAGGGCTTCCAGGAAGAGCGGAATAATGTCCCGGATGTGAATGGTCCGGTATATAAAGATGCTGACAAATAAAGCATAATAAACGGAGAGTACGGCAGCTTCCGTAGGAGAGGCAATGCCACCATAAATACTGCCCAGTATAATTACCGGGGTTAGCAAGGCCCAAAAGCTGTTCAGGAACACTCGTCCCAGCCCTTGCTTCTTCAGGTCACTCATGACGGACTGGATGCGGGCTTTGTCTTCCCCGTTCTTGGCGGAGTAATACACGGCATAGATCATCAGAAGCCCGCCAATCAGGCAGCCAGGCAGGATTCCGCCGATAAACATATCTCCGACCGAGGTACCGGCGGCAGAGCTGTACAGTACAAACGGAATACTGGGAGGGATAATACATCCCAGTCCGCCGGCTACGGCCACTACAGCAGTAGAGAAATCCTTTTTATAGCCTAGGTTGACCATGACCGGAATGGTCATGGTGCCAACGGCGGCCACGGTCGCAGGAGCAGAACCGGAAATGGCGCCATAGAACAGGCAGGTAATAATAACGGCGCAGGGAACTCCGCCGGTAATATTTCCAACAAAATAGGTAAAGACATCGAAGAGCTTTTTGGAGATTCCACCCCGAGCCATAATCACGCCGGAGAGCATGAACATCGGGATGGCCAGCAGAGGGAAGCTGTTAACGCCGCTCATCATGGAGCGCAGAATCGTGATGGGATTCGCGGCAAAGGAGGAGTCAAACAGGTAAGGCAGAACAGAGGTAATCCCCATGCTGACTGAAATCGGCAGTGCTATCAGTAGAATAATGAAAAAGCATACAAACAATAATACAGGCGACATGGTTATTGTTCTCCTTTCTTAGCCAGCGTTCGGATGTTCGTGTAAATTTCCTGGATACAGCGTATTGCCGCCAAAATGAACCCGATCAGAATAGAACCCTGGATTAAATACATCGGGACGCCACAAGCAGCACTGGTTTGATGGTTGACCACGGAAGAATAGGCGAATTCATAGGCATAAGGAATCATGTAGGCAAAAAATGCTAACATTAAAAGGTTTGCAATAATGTGCATGTATATTTGGGCTTTTTTCGGGAAGATCGCTACCAATGTATCAATCTTCAGAGAAATTTTCTGCTTGAGACAGTAGCCGATACTGAGAAAGGTGCTCCAGATAAATAGAAAGCGGGTAATTTCTTCCGACCAGACCAGGGAGTTGTTAAAGAGATAGCGTGCGACAATCTGAATTCCCATAATAAGCACCATTCCTACCAGGAACAGAAAGAGAACGGACTTTTCAAGGTTCTCATCCAGCCATTTTAAAATTTTCATAATGGTTTACCTCCTTAAATCATATTATTTTTTAGTTTTACGGCTGCGGAGCATATATATACAGTAGCTCAAGTGGATCTGTTCCATTGTTATAAATCCGGTGGATCTCACCCGCAGGATGTAGAAGGACGTCACCTTTCTTAAAATAGGCGACCACATTCTGTTCCAGGTCCTGGACGGTACCGGATCCGCAGATTACATAGTTTAGCTCCTCTGAAGTGGCATGATTATGAAATACACCGCCTTCGCCGGGGAGAAATATGGTAATGCCTGCACAAAACTGCTGCGAATTCTGGGGCCCCACACAGTAATATTGTTTACGCATATTTCCCAAAGAATCTCCCTTCCAAACCCCATTCCCACTTTCAAAGGGGTCGATTTGTATCATAGAAATTCACCTCCCTTATTGTCTTTCGATTTGCTGTTGCTAAGGGTATTTTACAGAACATTTACGAAAAAAACCAATATCAATATCACATAGCAGGTATTGATTTCAGACATGGTTTAGAAAAGGTTAAATGAAAAAGCAGGGAGTGCTCCCTGCTTTTTCAATATAGAAAATATTTACTTTCCTCTTCACTTAAAAGTAGAAGTCTATTCTTCTTCCCCGTCTACAATTTCATCAAATTCTGCTTCATCCAGAATCTCATCAAACTTATCGGCTACTGCTTCGTATTCCTCATCCGTTTCGATGTTACCTAAAATAGGCTGGCCATCGGCATCCTCGGAATAGCGGTAGAGATATACTTCCCCTTCGTCGTCGTCCATATCGGTGTCCGTCGGAAGCAGAGCAATGTATTGCTTGTCGCCTACCGGGAAAATGGACAGAACAACGCACTCCACCTCTGTATTATCCTCCAGTTCCAATGTGATCATTAAATCTTCGTTTTCTTCACAGCCACAGTTACAATCATGCTCGTGCATAAGATTTACCTCTCTTTTGATTTAATCCGATGCGCACCGGTATCGTGTTTCCGCATAGGTGTCACATCCCTTACAATGTAGCAGAATTGCCAGGAAAAAGCAAGGGATTCTGTCTTACTTTGCTAAAGGCGTTCTACACGTTAAAACGGAAGAGGATTACATCTCCGTCTTTCACCACATAATCCTTGCCTTCCAGACCTACCAGTCCCTTGTCCTTAGCGGTGGAATAGCTTCCGGCATCCAGGAGATCCTGATAGTTTACTACTTCGGCACGGATAAAGCCACGCTCAAAATCGCTGTGAATCTTGCCGGCAGCTCCAGGCGCTTTTGTGCCCTCACGGATGGTCCAGGCGCGGGTCTCCTGTTCACCGGCAGTTAAGTAGCTGATCAGGCCCAGCAGGTGATAACTGGAAGTAATCAGTTTCTCCAGACCGGATTCGCTCAGTCCCAGATCCTCCAGGAACATTTTCTTCTCATCCTCCTCCAGCTCAGCAATTTCCTGCTCAATCTGGGCACAGATCACAAATACCTCGCTGCCTTCCGCTGCAGCGTATTCACGGACGGCTTGTACATAGGAATTGGAAACGCCGTCATCGGTCAGCTGATCCTCCGCTACGTTAGCAGCGTAAATGACCGGTTTGGCTGTCAGCAGATTCAGAGAGGCGATCCGTTCGGCTTCCTCCTCGTCGGCCGCTTCCATCTGCTTAGCCGGTTTTCCATCCTCCAGCCAACCCTTCAGGCGGTTCAGGGTTCCCAGTTCGGCGGCCAGGGCTTTGTCGTTGCGGGCTCCCCGTGCTGTTTTGGAGATCCGGCGCTCCAGAATCTCCAGATCGGAGAAAATCAGCTCCAGATTAATGGTTTCGATATCCCGCAGAGGATCTACACTGCCGTCGACATGTACCACATTCGGATCCTCAAAACAGCGGATCACGTGAACGATGGCATCTACCTCGCGGATATTGGAGAGAAACTGGTTACCAAGACCTTCCCCCTTGCTGGCACCCTTTACGAGGCCGGCAATATCGACAAATTCGATTACGGCAGGCGTAACTTTACGGGAGGTATATAATTCTGCCAGCAGTCCCAGACGAAAGTCAGGAACCGGAACAATCCCGATGTTTGGATCAATGGTACAGAAGGGATAGTTGGCCGATTCCGCACCGGCTTTGGTCAGTGAATTAAATAAGGTGCTTTTTCCCACATTGGGCAAGCCTACGATTCCTAATTTCATATGTTTTCCTCCGAGGGTTCTATATTCCAAAAGGGATTATAGCATAGTAGTCCGGCTTTTGTCTAACAGAAACTGGGAAGTCTCTGCAAAGGCCTGCTTTTTTGTCGAATTTACCCGATATCTTTTCTCTTTTTTTGTTTGCATTTTGGGACAATTTTGGGTAAAATATAGAAAAGCCAAAAGAGTGTTTACTTGTAACACAGGCAGACTCTAAGAAAAAAAAGAAAGTGTAGTGGTGGCAAAATGCACGAACGAGAAGTATTAAGAGAACAGATCGAAACGAAGAGACAAGAATTGAGTCGGCATATCGAGAGTTCCGACGACACGGAAATTTTATATCGGCTGAGTGTCGAGTTAGATCAACTTATCACGCAATATATGGAGACGTGAAAAAACTGAAACACAAGACCTTGTTACTACGGTGACAGGGTCTGTTTTTTTGTTTAGAAACATGGAAAAACCTTAAAAAAGAGCTTGATCTTTATTGAAAACTTGTATAAAATAGGACTATGTGGTGAGAAGTGGCGAGAAGTGAAACAAAGTGGTGGACTTAAGGAGAAATTTTCATGTTCATGGGTGAATACAACCATACAATCGATGGGAAAGGACGTTTGATCGTTCCTTCGCGCTTCCGGGAACAGCTGGGAGACGAATTTGTGGTGACAGCCGGCTTAGACGGGTGTCTGTTTGTATACCCAAAGGAAGAGTGGAAACAGTTCGAAGACAAACTCCACGCACTGCCCCTTTCGAATCCGGGTGCGAGAAAGTTCTTGCGTTTCTTTCTTGCCAGTGCATGTCCCTGCGACGTGGACAAGCAGGGAAGGATCCTTCTTCCGGCTAAGCTGCGGGAATTGGCCGCCCTTGAGAAAGAGGTCGTGCTGGCCGGAGTGGGAGCGCGGATTGAGATTTGGGACAAAGCCCGCTGGCTGAATACCAGTACCTATGAAGATATGGATGAGATCGCAGCGAATATGGAAGGATTAGGCATCTGATATGGAATTTAAGCACACATCCGTTTTGCTGGAGGCGTCTATATCCCATCTGGCTATCCGGCCAAATGGGATCTATGTGGACGGCACCCTGGGCGGGGGCGGACATTCCTTGCATATTGCAGAGCGTCTGACCGATGGGGGGCGTCTGATCGGGATTGACCGCGATGAAGATGCAATCCGGGCTGCAAGCGAACGTCTGGCTCCTTTTGCAGACAATATCACCATTGTAAAAGACAATTACGGTAATTTTGCGGAGATCATGAAGAGCCTGCAGATTTCCGGCACGGATGGAATTCTGTTGGATCTGGGGGTATCCTCTTTTCAGCTGGATACGCCGGAACGCGGATTTTCTTATATGACTACGGACGTACTCCTAGACATGCGGATGGACCGCCAGGAAAGCCAGACCGCCTGGGATATTATCAATGGCTACAGTGAGCAGGATTTATTCCGGATTATCCGAGACTATGGGGAAGATAAGTTTGCAAAGAATATTGCCCGTCATATTGTAAGGGCAAGACAGGACAAGCCGATTGAGACAACGGGGGAATTGGTTCGCCTGACGCAGGCAGCTATTCCTATGAAAATACAGAAGACCGCAGGGCATCCTGCTAAGCGCACATTTCAGGCAGTTCGGATCGAATTGAACCAGGAGCTGACGATACTGGAGGAAGTGATTGATGACATGATTAATTCTCTGAATCCAGGTGGGCGGCTATGCATTATTACCTTCCATTCGTTAGAAGACCGGATTGTAAAGCTCCGGTTCCGGGAAGCACAAAATCCATGTACCTGTCCGAAGGATTTTCCGGTGTGCATCTGCGGTAAAGTCAGCAAAGGGAAAGTTATTACCAGGAAGCCCATTCTTCCCACGGAGGAAGAAATGGAGCGAAATCCCAGAGCCAAGAGTGCAAGGCTTCGAGTGTTTGAGAAACAGAGGGGAGTGGCATTGAAGCAGTAACAGGTTAACAGCAACAAAAATGGGGAATTAAGAAATGGATATAAAGAGACAGAGCATATACGTAGAAGGGAATACGGTCCGCAGAGAAGCGGTACCGCGTCCTCGCAGAGAACAAGAGATCCGGCAGCCGGAGATCACCCGGCGTGTCCGCAGGAACCGTGAGAAGATCCAAGTGATCGGAGTTCCGTATCTGATAATTTTGGCATTTGCAACGGTTATGGTTTTGGGAGCATGTGTCAATTATCTGCAGGTTCAGTCGAGTATTACGGCTCACAGAAATAATATTAATAAGCTGGAAACGTCCGTGATGACCATGAAGGCCGATAATAACGCGGTAGAAGGACAGATCGATACCTATGTTGATCTGGATTATATCCGGAAGGTGGCAATGAATGAGATGGGTATGGTATACCCTTCGGATGACCAGGTGATTTATTATGATAAGACAGAAAGTGGGTACGTAAGGCAATATGAAGACATCCCGACCGACTGATCCTGACAGGATGAGAGAACCGGTAAAAAAGAATAAAGCATTCAGAAGATACATGAAGTCAAAGCTGGCGTTAACATTTATGGTGATAACGGTAGCTTTGATTGCGCTTGGCGGAGTCCTGCTCCAAATTTCAGGACAGAAGGGAGAAGAATATAGTAAGACCGTTCTGGCGCAGCAGGATTATAGCAGTTCCGTAATCCCTTATAAGCGGGGCTTGATTCTGGATCGGAACAAGACCATCCTGGCCACCAGTGAGCGGGTCTATAATTTGATTTTGGATCCCAAGGTGATTCTGGACAGCGACGCAAAGAATGCAGACGTTACACTGGATGCATTGATCGAGTGTTTCGGTTACAGCAGAGAAGACCTGGAGAAAATCTTGAGTGAAAAACCGGATACCTCCTATGTGCGTTATACACGCCGGATGTCCGAAGAGGAGAGACAGAAGTTCCTGGATTACCAGACCGGGTTTAACAAAGCCGCGGCTGAGAAGGGCACAGCAAAGATCGTAGGAGTCTGGTTTGAGTCTGAGTATAAAAGAGTGTATCCTTACAATAATCTGGCCTGTACGGTCCTGGGCTTTTCCTCCAGTGACAGCGGCCGCGGAAACTGGGGAATTGAGGAATATTATAATGACGAGCTGGTCGGCACGAATGGCCGCGAATACGGCTATTTGAATTCCGACGGAATGTTAGAGAGACAAATTAAGGATGCCACAGACGGTAATACGATTGTCAGTACCATTGACTATACGATTCAGCAGGCGGCGGAACAGTGTATTCAGGATTTCCTGGCAGAGTATCAGGCTGATAATGTAGGCGTGATTGTTATGAATCCGAATAGTGGTGAGATTCTGGCACTGGCTACGGATAAGAGCTATGATTTAAATAACCCTACGGAGCTCTCCGCTTATTATACGGAAGAAGAAATGGCGGCTATGACGGAAGAAGAGCAGGGGACTGCAAGGGCAGAAATCTGGAAGAACTTCGCCGTACAGGATGCCTATGAGCCGGGTTCGACTGCCAAGCCCTTTACCGTGGCGGCAGGATTAGAGGAGAGCCTGATCCATGAGGGGGATACCTATGTCTGTGAAGGTAAGAAGGTATTTGGCTCCGGGGTATATGAGACGCCCGTCAGCTGCAATAGTACGCATAATACGGTGACGCTGCGGGAATCCTTAATGTATTCCTGCAATGTAGCCATGATGGATATTGCCGCGGCTCTACAGAGTGATGTGTTTAGCAAATATCAGGCATTGTTCGGATTTGGAAAGCAGACAAACGTGGATCTGCCCGGAGAATCTCCGGGATTGGTCTATTCAGAGAATATGGGCGTGACCGATCTGGCGACCAACTCCTTCGGACAAAACTATAATGTAACCATGGTTCAGCTGGCATCTGCCTTCTGTTCCTTGGTCAATGGAGGTTCTTATTACCAGCCCCATATTGTAAAGCAGATTCTGAACAGCGAAGGAGAGCTGGTGAAGAATATTGATCCGATCCTGGTACGGGAGACCGTTAGTGCTTCTACCTGCGAATTCCTGAAGGACGCACTGTTTGAGACCATCGAAAACGGTACTGGTAAAGCAGCCATCATTGAAGGCTATTCGGTGGGAGGCAAGACGGGAACGGCACAGAAGCATCCACGTGAGGACAAGAAATATCTCGTATCCTTTGTGAGCTTTGCGCCGGCTGAAAATCCAGAGGTACTGATCTATGTGATTGTAGACAATCCGGCCATGCCAGAGGGTGAGGCACCCAGTGCCAGTCTGGCAATGGGTATTGAGAAAAAGCTGATGGAAGCAATTATTCCTTATCTGAACCTGCCCTACAGCTCCGAAGAAGAAATCACCAGCGCACCTATTCCGGAAGCGACGTCTGCTTCGGAGGCGCAGACCGGAGAAGATGGCAGCATTATCCCCAACAGTGCCAGCGCCAGTTATGACGAAGTAGTGCCGGCGGATGGGTACTTCCCGGATGCGAGCGAAACGCTGCCCGCTTCGGAAGAGGGTTCTTCCAGCTCTGAAGACGAACGGGATGAAGACGATCCGGATGCAGAACCCTAGACAAAACACACATATCCTTCTTTTCTCCTTCATATCTTTCATAGACAGGTATGGAGGAGAATTCTATGATAAAAAACCGTGTGGTTCATAAAAAAAAAATGCGGGTTGCCTTCGTGATATGTGCAATTGGCGTACTGGTTCTCATTACCCGGCTGGGATATCTGATGATACTCCGCTCAGAATACTACAGCGAGAGAGCGGAAGAACTGCATCAGAGGGAACGGGATATTAAAGCGGCAAGAGGAACCATTTACGACCGGAACGGTGTGGTCCTTGCCACGAACCGAACCGTTTGTACTGTTTCGGTAATCCATAATCAGATTACAGATGCGGATCAGGTGGTAGAAATCCTGTCAAAGGAGCTCGGGATAGATGCGGACAAGATCCGGTCTTCCGTAGAAAAATACTCGTCCCGTGAAATCATTAAAACCAACGTGGACAAAACAGTGGGCGACATCATCCGTGCATATAATCTGGATGGTGTAAAGGTGGACGAGGATTATAAACGATATTATCCCTCCGATTCCCTTGCATCCAAAGTGCTTGGTTTTACCGGCAGCGACAATCAGGGGATCATTGGCCTGGAAGTCATGTATGAAGAGTATCTGAAGGGATTGGACGGACAGATTTTAACGCTGACCGATGCCAAGGGTGTAGAGCTCGACGGAATGGCGGAAGAACGCTCGGAACCGATTGCAGGTAACAGCATGGTCGTAAGTCTGGATGTAAATATTCAGAAATATGCGGAGCAGGCGGCTAAGAAAGTAATGGAAGAGAAAGGCGCTAAGCAGGTCTCCATTATTTTAATGAATCCCCAGAACGGGGAAATTTATGCCATGGTGAATGTGCCCGAATTTAATTTGAATGATCCGTTTACACTGAACTATGAGTTGCCCGAAGAGATCACCGCAGAGGAGAAGCAAAACCTGTTGAATGCCATGTGGCGGAATGCCTGTATTAATGATACCTATGAGTCGGGATCGACTTTTAAGGTTATTACCATGGCAGCTGCCTTGGAAGAGGGAGTGGTAGGACTGAACGATTCCTTTTACTGTCCGGGATACCGGATGGTGGGAGACCGGCGGATCCGCTGCCACAAGGTTGCCGGGCATGGTGCGGAGAATTTTCTGCAGGGAGCGATGAATTCCTGCAATCCGGTATTTATTGACATTGGACTTCGGCTGGGTGTCGATAAATTCTATGACTATTTTGAACAGTTTGGCTTGCTGGAGAAGACCGGTGTGGATCTTCCGGGAGAAGCAGGAACGATTATGCATGCGAAGGAAAACATGGGGGAGGTAGAGCTTGCGACCGTTTCCTTTGGTCAGTCGTTCCAGATCACGCCCCTGCAGCTGATTACAACCATTGCTTCCCTGGTAAATGGAGGCCATCGAATAACCCCTCATTTTGGTGTTGAAGTACTAAATGAAGAGGGAGATGTAATTAAAACCTTTACATATGAGACAGAAGAGGCTATAATCTCGGAGGAGACCAGTAAGCAATTAGGGTATATCCTGGAGCAGGTGGTTTCGGAAGGAACCGGTAAAAAGGCTTATTTGGAGGGTTTTACGATTGGCGGTAAGACTGCTACCTCAGAGAAGCTTCCCCGGCGTTCCGGCAAGTATATTTCTTCCTTTATAGGCTTTTCTCCGACCGATGAACCACAGGTAATTGGTTTGATTACCATTGACGAGCCGGTGGGAATTTATTACGGAGGAACCGTAGCTGCGCCTGTGATGGCGGATCTATTCGCAAACATCCTTCCCTATCTTGGGATTGAAGCGGAGATTTCCGAGGAGCCTGCGGAGACAGAGGCAGACCAATAACTAGCTGCTATACTAGGTGGGGTTTCCCAGAATAACATACATGGGGTATTAGTAAGATGAGTAAAGAAGTAATTGCAGCAGTCCTAATAGGTTTTGGAATCAGCGCCGTGGTGTGTCCCATTCTGATCCCGTTTTTGAAAAGAGTAAAATTCGGGCAGCAGGTTCGGGAGGATGGTCCGCAGGCACATTTAAAAAAGCAGGGAACGCCCACCATGGGCGGGCTGGCCTTTTTGCTGAGCGTCATTTTAACCTCGTTGCTCTTTATCCAGAAATATCCGAAGATTGTGCCGATTTTGTTTATGACCGTTGGATTTGGAATTATCGGCTTCATGGATGACTATATTAAAATTGTAATGAAGCGGTCGGAAGGGTTGAAGCCGATCCAAAAGCTCTTAGGGCAGATTGTCATGACCGGAATCTTTTGTCTGTACATGATGAAATTTTCGGGTCAGGGAACCGTGATTCATGTTCCCTTTCTGGGAATCGACTGGGAAATGGGGTGGCTGTACATACCGATGGTATTTATTGTCGTTCTGGGTACGGATAACGGTGTGAACTTTACGGATGGTTTGGACGGACTTTGTACCAGTGTTACGATTCTGGTGGCTACGTTCTTTACAGTGGTTGCGATTGGGGAGCACAGCGGAATTGAGCCGATCACCGGTGCGGTAGTAGGAGCTCTGCTGGGATTTCTTTTGTTCAATGTCTATCCGGCCAAGGTCTTTATGGGAGATACCGGGTCGTTGGCCCTGGGAGGTTTTGTGGCATCCACCGCCCTTGTCCTGCAGAATCCATTGATCATTTTGCTGGTGGGCTTTGTTTATCTGGTAGAGGTAATTTCGGTAATGCTTCAGATCGTCTATTTTAAGAAAACGAAGGGCAAACGTCTGTTTAAAATGGCTCCGATCCATCACCATTTTGAATTGTGCGGCTGGTCGGAGACCCGCGTGGTGGCGGTGTTCTCGATTGTGACTGCGCTGCTGTGCCTGGTGGCTTTTCTGGGAATCTAACTTTGGAGGACATAACATGGGAAAGTGGAACACAGTTCTGGTAGCCGGCGCCGGAATCAGCGGCATGAATGCCTGCCGCCTGCTGCTGGAGCAAAAGATTCCGGTTATCTTATATGACGGAGATGAGAATAAAGATCCGGAGGCATTGCGCAGGAGTCTGGGGGCGCCGGAAGGACTGTCGGTGGAGCTGGGGGAGCTTCGGCCGGAGGTCCTGGACCAGACAGAGCTTATGGTAATCAGCCCTGGCATCAGTCTGGAGGTTCCTTTTGTGGAGCAGGTACAGGCAGCAGGGATACCGATTTGGAGCGAAATAGAGCTGGCCGGCCGTTTTGCGAAGGGTCGTTTGGCAGCAATTACCGGAACCAATGGCAAGACCACTACTACGGCATTGCTAGGCAAAATCTGCGGCGATTATAACCCTCATGTCTTTGTAGTAGGAAATATTGGAAATGCTTATACCAGCGAAGTATGGAAAACCAGCGAGGATAGCATTACAGTGGCCGAGGTCAGCAGTTTTCAGCTGGAAACCATTGTAGATTTTCATCCCCAGGTCAGTGCCGTGCTGAATGTAACGCCGGATCACTTGAACCGCCATAAAAATATGGAGAATTATACGGCGGTGAAAATGGGGGTTACCAGGAATCAGACCGAGTCGGATATATGTGTATTGAATTATGAGGATGCCAGACTCCGACAGCAGGCAGAGGGCCTTCGGGCTAAGGTACTGTTCTTCAGCAGTAAGCAGAGGCTGACAGAAGGAGCTTTCCTGGAAGGAGGGTCGATTATGCTGTTCCTCAATGGTAAAGAGGAACGGGTCTGCGGAATCCAGGACTTAAACTTGCTGGGAGTACATAATTATGAAAATGTAATGGCGGCGGTTCTGATGGCAGCCAGTCTGGGAATTCCCATGGACTCCATACGGAGAAGCCTGAAGGAATTTAAGGCAGTGGAGCACCGGATTGAATTTGTGGCGGAGCTTGGCGGCGTTACTTATTACAATGATTCCAAGGGAACGAATCCGGATGCGTCCATTCAGGCGATCCAGGCCATGGTGCGGCCGACGATTTTGATCGGCGGCGGTTATGACAAGGGGGGAGAGTATGACGAATGGATGGAAGCCTGTGTGGGCAAGATCAAGCTTTTAATCCTGATGGGAGCCACGGCGCAGAAGATTGGAGTAACCGCCGAACGGTATGGCATTCCGAAGATTGCTTATGCCAGCAGCATGGAAGAAGCAGTGAAGCTGGCGGCAGAGGAAACGGAGCCAGGCGATGCCGTGTTGCTGTCACCTGCCTGCGCAAGCTGGGGGATGTTTCCGAACTACGAGGTGCGTGGACGTGTGTTTAAGGAGTTGGTGCGGCAGTTTGCATCAGAGTAAGTAGGTGTTTTTATGAGTAAGACAAACAGTGTCAAAAAAAAGAAGGATAAAGCATTTTATGATTACAGTCTGTTATTCGTAATTATCTTTTTGGTATGCTTCGGTCTGGTGATGATCTACAGTACCAGCTATTATACGGCACAGTTAAAATTGAATGATTCTGCCTATTACCTGCGCCGGCAGGCAATGATTTCCCTGGGCGGATTTGCGCTTATGATTTTTGTGTCCAAGATCGATTATCATAAGTGGGTACGTCTTACCCCCTTGGGCTACATCGTGGCGACCGGATTGATGATTGCTGTTAACTTCACGCCTTTGGGGATTGAGCTCAATGGTAAGAAGCGCTGGTTTGGCTTTGGCTCGACTCCGCTGTTTCAGCCGACGGAGTTTGTAAAGATTGTACTGATTCTGACCACTGCCTGCCTGATCATACGGCTGGTCAAGAGGATCGATCAGCCCAAGGTCATGCTTTTGATCTTGGGGATTGCAGTCCCTCCGGGTATGCTGGTATTAATGAACAATCTTAGCTCCGGTATTATTATCTTCGGGATTGTGTTTGTCATGTATTTTGTGGCCAGTAAGAAGAAAGCCCGATTTGGGGTCTTTGTAACAGCGGTGGTGGTGCTGGCGGTAGGCGCCATATTTCTGGGGGAACAGCTGGTAAAGTCCGGTGTACTGGAGAGCTACCAGCTAGATCGAATCCATGTGTGGCAGAATCCGGAAGCATATGCATCCGAAGGGGGTTTTCAGGTACTCCAGGGACTCTACGCGATTGGATCCGGCGGTATCTTCGGTAAGGGGCTGGGAAACAGCATTCAGAAGCTTGGATTTGTGCCGGAGGCTCAGAACGATATGATCTTTTCTCTTATCTGTGAAGAGCTGGGGCTTTTTGGAGCGGCCTGCCTGATCTTACTGTTTTTGTTTATGCTGTACCGCTTCATGATCATTGCCAACAATGCCCCGGATTTGCTGGGCGCCATGATTGTAGTGGGGACTATGGCCCACATCTCGATTCAGGTGATTCTGAATATTGCCGTTGTTACCAATACCATTCCTAACACAGGAATTACGCTGCCCTTTATCAGTTACGGAGGTACGTCGTTGCTGTTTCTGATGGCCGAGATGGGTCTTGTATTGGGGGTTTCCAACCAGATCACGCTGGAGACCCTGTAGAAAACAGAAACCAGGAACATTTATTCCGCCTTCAGCATAGGATAAGGTATATTCTCCTCAGGGAGGGACGTTCTTGTCCGATATATGTATAGAAGGCGGTATTCGTCTTAAGGGTGAAATAGAAATACAAGGTTCAAAAAATGCGGTGCTACCAATTCTGGCGGCATCTGTTTTACATCCGGGTATCACGGTGTTGGAAAGCGTTCCTCTGATCCGGGATGTATGGGCGAGTGTGGAGATCATTGAGTTTCTGGGTGGCAAGGTGAGCGTAACGGGAGACCAGATGGAAATTGATACCCGTTTCCTCACATCAAAGGAAATCCCCAAACGGCTGGGAGAGCGTATGCGTTCCTCGGTTTTGTTTTTGGGGGCGATGCTTGCCCGTTTTGGAGAAGCAGCGCTATACCGCCCGGGAGGCTGTGCCATCGGAAGCAGGCCGGTAGACTTGCATCTGCAGGGCCTGGAGTCTCTGGGCGTAAAGTTTCTGCCGGATGACAGCCGGATCCATGCCCAGATAAGCCGGTGGCAGGGCGGTGAAGTGCATTTGACTTATCCCAGTGTGGGGGCCACAGAGCAGCTTCTGCTGGCAGCTGCCGGTAACGGAGAAATTATCAGAATTTATGGTGCGGCAAGGGAGCCGGAGATTGTTACGCTATGTGAGTTCCTGGTACAGACGGGGATTTTGCAGATGGAAGGAATTGGTACGGGAACGCTGGTGATGTGCGGAGGCAGGGAAAGTCGTGACAGCTGCTTCAGGATTCCGGGCGACCGGATTGCCGCAGGCACTTATCTGGCCGCTGCCGCATTGACCAGAGGAGAGGTTCAGCTTCATCAGATATCGGCGTCTCATATGATATCGACGCTGAAGGCTTTCCAGAAGATGGGGTGCTCTGTAGGTACAGGAGATCAGTGGATCCTGTTAAAAGGCCCAAGCCGACTGAAGAACCTTCCTTTTCTGGCCACGAACCCGTTTCCGGAATTCCCGACGGATATGCAGTCGGCGTTTCTGGTTATGATGACAGTGGCCGATGGGCATAGTGTAATGGAAGAAAACGTATTTGAAGACCGCCTGGCCATGGCGGAATCTCTGCGTGATATGGGCGCGGATGTCCAGGTGCAGGGACGGAGAGTCTTTTGCAGAGGAGTCAGCCGCCTGCGCGGAGCCAAAGTGAGCGGCACCGATCTGCGGTGCGGCGCCGCATTGGTGCTGGCAGGGTTAAACGCCGAGGGGCAGACGATCGTGAAAAATTATGAGCATGTTTTAAGGGGATACGAGGGGTTTGATCAGCAGCTTCGGGAGTTAGGAGCCTCTGTGACATGCTTTGTATGAAAGAGAATGCATTTAATTCTTACTTTTCCATAAAAAATACGGAGAAAGAATTGCAATATTTTCAATACATGATAAAATGGTTTCGTTATGTTAAGGAGGCGTTACTATGCCGTCGACAAAGGGACCCCCAAAAGAAACGAAAAGACCGTCTAAAAAAGGAAAGCTGCTATTGCTGATTCTCTTAGTGGTGCTTCTGCTGGCGGCACTTATACTCAGTCTGAGAGTTCAGACGGTACAGGTAACAGGCAACCGCTTTTATACGAAGGAGCAGATCGAAGAACTTTTATTCCCGGGGGGAATGGAGCGTAATCCTCTGAAGATCTGGCTGGATCAGCGTTTGGGCCGCAAGAAAACGATTCCCTTTGTGGAGAAATATATAATTTCTCTGTCAGGGTTGAAGGATGTAGAGGTAACCGTCTATGAGAAAAGCATGGTAGGATATGTGGAGTTTATGGGCAGCTACCTGTACTTTGATAAGGACGGAATGGTGGTGGAGAGTTCAAGAGAGAAGTATGGTGCCATCCCACAGGTGGCAGGGCTGAACGTGGAGTATGTGGTTCTAAATGAACCGCTGCCGGTAAAGGATCCCGTGATCTTTCAGGAGCTGCTGCAGATATCGCAGTATCTGGCGTCACGGGAAGTGGATTGGAATGGTGAGACCAAGTTTCTTAGTGAACTGATTGAAAGAATCTATTTCGATAGTACGGGAAATATAACCTGCTATCTGGATGAGATCGGGATTTTCCTGGGAGATGGTGCTTCACTGGAAGGTAAGCTGCAGGAGATGGGAGATATTATTCCTGAGCTCTCCGGACAGAGGGGGACCCTCTATCTGGACTCTTATGATGAGACTGTATCCGAACCTTCTTATATTTTTAGAAAGAGCGAGGGATAAGGAAAGATAAAAACGAATTTTTTGTAAAAAAGTGATACCAGCACTTGATTATTTTCATGAAATAAAATATAGTATAAAGTACGAGTATCTTTGAACGAAGACTGCAAGGAGGATTTTAAGTTGCTAGAGATTAAGATAAATGAGTCGGAGAGTGCCGCTAAAATTATAGTAGTAGGCATTGGCGGCGCGGGAAATAATGCGGTAAACCGCATGGTAGACGGCAACATTGAAGGCGTTGAATTTGTTGGTATTAATACAGATAGACAAGCTCTTCAGATGTGTAAGGCTCCCACGGCGATTCAGATCGGTGAGAAGCTGACGAAGGGATTGGGCGCAGGCGCGCAGCCGGAAGTTGGAATGAAGGCTGCTGAGGAGAGTGAAGAAGAATTGATTTCCGCGATGAAGGGTGCAGACATGGTCTTTGTCACCTGCGGTATGGGCGGCGGTACCGGAACCGGTGCAGCGCCGGTTATCGCGCGGATTGCAAAAGATATGGGAATTCTGACGGTTGGCGTGGTAACGAAGCCTTTCCGTTTTGAAGCCAGGGTACGTATGCAGAATGCGCTTACAGGCATTGAGAACTTGCAGCAGAATGTGGATACTCTGATTGTAATTCCGAATGATAAATTGCTGGAGATTGTCGACCGCCGTACGACGATGCCTGAGGCTCTGAAGAAGGCGGATGAGGTTCTGCAGCAGGCCGTACAGGGAATTACGGACTTGATTAATGTTCCCGGACTGATTAATCTGGACTTCGCGGATGTTCAGACCGTAATGACAGATAAGGGAATTGCACATATTGGTATTGGTAAAGCGAAGGGTGATGATAAGGCAATTGAAGCTGTGAAGCAGGCAGTGTCCAGTCCGTTACTGGAGACTACGATTTCTGGGGCAAGCCATGTAATTATCAACGTATCCGGCGATATCGGTCTGATGGAAGCAAACGAGGCTGCTACTTTTGTTCAGGAATTGGCGGGTGAATCGGCTAATATTATTTTTGGTGCAATGTACGATGAGACCGTTCAGGATGAGGCGACCATCACAGTAATTGCTACCGGTCTGGAGCCTGCCGGCATTGACATGGTAGTGCGTTCTGTGAAGCCGGCTCAGACTGCGTACAAGCCTTCCGCCGTACAGCCTGTGAAGACGACCTTTGCTGCTGAGGAGCGCGAGACACCGGTAGAGACAGTGAAGCCTGTTACACCGTCTGCTTTTGTACCCAAGCAGCCGGTTCGGACACCGGAATCCTCCGTTCAGGAGAAGAGCATTAATATTCCGGATTTCCTGAAGCGTTAAGCGCAAAAAATGTAGAAAAGTTTTGATCAAAAGAGGCCGCCGGCCTCTTTTTTTCGACAAGAAATGCCGGAGAATTCGTGTACAATTGGTCCATGCGCTATACAGTATATTTGGATTTACTGTTTTTCATGAATGTTTGTATGGATATATGGATACTGTTTTTGGAAAGTAAGATTCTGCGCCTGCGTACGCGGAATTTCCGTCTGGCGGCGGGAGCTTTTCTTGGCAGTACATGGATCTGTTTTTTGGTAGTTTATCCGCTGGCTGCTTGGCTGGAGCAGATATTGTCTTTTTTTGTTATTACTTCTGCAATGCAGCGGATTGCGTTTCCGATTCACTCATGGAAAGTTTTTGGGAAGTGCATGGGCATTTTTTATGGATTGGCATTCCTTTTTGGTGGGATTTTTTCTGCCGTTGCTTCACGAACCGGAGGGATACCCTATTCTATTTTATTGTCTGGATCTTTTCTTCTTGGGTTTTGTGGTTTGAAGGGGATTTTATGGCTGCGGAACCGGAAACGAGAAACGATTCGTCCTGTAGAGTTGTTGTGGAAAGGGATTCCCCTGTCCGTTAACGGCTTAGTTGATACAGGAAATGCCCTGTACACTCCTGGCAGCGGCCGGCCGGTCCATGTGATGGATGCCGATGCCGTACTCCCCTGGCAAAGCCAGAAAATGGAGGAGATTCTCTGGATCCCTTACCGCAGTGTGGGCAAGGAGGGAAGCGTGCTTCCTGCAATTGTGATCGATGAAATGCGGATTGGTGAGGAGGTTTGCCTGCTATCCCCAGTAATCGCTTTTTCCAAATATCCTGTGAGCAGTGACGGACGATATCAAATACTATTACATTCACAGGAGGCTATACAATGATCCCATACACTACCGCAAAACAAATCATACCTTTGCCATTTTTTCAAAGCTTTCAGAAGCTTATTGTACATACACAAGGAGAGATCCATTATATCGGAGGGAGTGATATTTTACCGGCGCCCCTGCCGACAGAGCAGGAGCAGGAAATGATTCTGCTGCTGTCTAATGGATCCAATGAGGCGAAATCCCGTCTGATTGAGCATAACCTGCGTCTGGTAGTGTACATTGCTAAGAAGTTTGATAATACGGGAATTGGCGTGGAGGATTTGATTTCCATTGGAACGATCGGGCTGATTAAGGCGATTAATACCTATAATCCCGGTAAGAATATTAAGCTGGCTACCTATGCGTCGCGCTGTATTGAGAATGAAATCCTGATGTATCTGCGGAAGAATAACAAGACGAAGCTGGAGGTGTCCATTGATGAACCGCTGAATGTGGATTGGGACGGGAATGAACTGCTGCTTTCGGATATTCTGGGGACGGATGAGGATGTAATTTACCGGGATATGGAGGATGAGGTGGAGAAGCGCTTGCTGAAAAATGCCATTTCCACTCTGACTTCCAGGGAACGAACGATTATCAAGCTGCGTTTTGGGTTGGAGTCGGAGGAAGGCAATGAAATGACACAAAAGGAAGTGGCAGATTTGCTGGGAATTTCCCAGTCATACATATCCAGGTTGGAAAAGAAGATTATTAAACGGTTAAAGAAGGAAATCGTACGATTCGAATAAGAAGTATGCCATAGCAGGCACATGCCCCTAAGCCGTCCGGGACATGTGCCTTTTGAATTTCTTTCGAAATTCTTTTGCGAAAATTTGTTTGATTTACCGATAGGGCTTTTCTTTTCTCTGGTAGGATAAGTACAATACAAAAAGAAAAGGAGAGAGCGGATGAAAATATTGATTACGACAGACTGGTACCACCCGGTCATCAATGGTGTAGTAACCTCTGTTCTTAATCTGGAAAAACAACTGCGCCGCCTGGGACATGAGGTCAGGATTTTGACACTGGCAGAGAATATGCATTCCCTAAAAGAAGGTGATGTTTATTATGTCCGGTCCTGCAGTGCAGGGAAAATTTATCCGAATGCAAGAGTCGCGATATCGGTGAAGTCTCCCTATGTGGAAGAGATGATTCGCTGGAAACCGGATGTGATTCACAGCCAGTGTGAGTTTACCAGCTTTCCGTTAGCGAAGCGTATTGCCAGGGAGACAAAGGCGCCGATACTTCATACTTATCATACGGTTTATGAGGACTATACCCACTATTTTTCACCAAACCCTGTAGTGGGAAAGCAGCTGGCTGAATGGTTCACCCGTAGAATTGCCGGCCGGGTGGATGCAATGATCGCGCCAACGGAGAAGGTGCGGGAGCTGCTTAGCAGGTATGGAATTCAAAAACCGATTTATACCATTGGAAGTGGAATTGAAATAGAGCGCTTCAGTAAGAGAGCCCCCGAACCGGAATTAGAAAATCTTCGAAGGATCTATGGAATTACGGAAGGCCAGACGGTGCTGGTGACCGTCGGCCGCTTGGCAAAGGAAAAGAACATAGAAGAAATTTTATACGGCTTAGCTGCGCGGGAGCAGAGGGGTTTCCTCTATTTGCTAGTAGGGGATGGGCCGCATCGGCCACCTTTAGAAGCGTTGGTACGGGAGCTGGGATTGTCCGGGCAGGTACGGTTTACCGGCATGATAGAGCCGGAACAGGTGCCGGCACATTATCAGCTGGGTGATTTGTATGTAAGTGCTTCCAGCAGTGAGACCCAGGGACTGACTTATCTGGAGGCATTGGCTTCCGGTCTGCCGGCCTTATGCCGCAGGGATGATTGCCTGCGGGGAATAATCTACGAAGAGGGGAATGGGATGCTGTACCATAACCAGGAAGAGCTTGCGCGGAAGCTGGAGGTTCTGTTAAGAGATCCTGCCCTTCGCCGGCAGCTTGGCGGCGCGGCCATCCGGAGCGTACAGCCTTGGTCAGTGGAGCAATTTGGAGCGCAGATAGAGGCCGTATACCGGGTATTAGCCGGGAATACACAGGATCTGGTGAAGGCGGGGTGAGAAGATGGAGGAGAAAATCCAGACCCACCGGAAGGATTCTACCTGGGTGGGAAAGCTGACGGCCCTGGGAATGATGCTTATGGCAGTCCTGGTGTATCTGGGAATCCGAGCAGAGCTGTTTACCTCACAGGAGGTATTGGAAGCTTTTTTGCTTCGCATGGGAATCCTGGCACCGCTTTTATTTATCCTGATACAGATTGTGCAAGTGGTAATCCCGATCCTGCCGGGGGCAATCGGATGCCTGGCCGGTGTCTTAATCTTTGGACCTGTTTGGGGATTCCTCTATAATTACATAGGAATCTGCATTGGATCAGTGATTGTATTCTATTTGTCCAGAAATTATGGCAAGCCCTTTGTGATCCGAATGGTAAAGGAGAAGAACTATCAGAAATATGTGGGCTGGCTGGATAAGGGGAAAGCCTTTGACCGCTGCTTTGCCGCAGCAATTTTCTTTCCGTTGGCACCGGATGACCTGTTGTGCTATTTGGCAGGGCTTACCTCCATGAGGGCAAAGCGTTTTACCGCCATTATTTTACTGGGAAAACCAGCCTCCATCGCATTGTACAGTATGGGGCTGTATGTATTAGGGGATACGATGCTTAAGGCATTTGGATAAGGAAGGTGACAAAATGAAGGTGTTGTTATACCAAAAGGGATACCGTTTCGTGGAAAAAAGCGGTGTCGGAAGGGCGATCCGCCTGCAGGAAAATGCTCTTGCGGAGCAAGAGGGTGTAGAGGTTGCCTGTCAGGAAGGAGAGGATTATGATGTGGTACATTTGAATACGGTCTTTCCTTCATCCTGCCGGATGGCAAAGAGAGCCAGGAGGCAGGGGAAGGCCGTGGTGTTTCATGGACATTCCACCGAAGCAGATTTCCGCAATTCCTTTATTGGCTCGAATCTGTTAGCCCCACTGTTTCGGAAGTGGATCCGTTACTGCTATAACCTGGGGGATCTTGTGCTGACGCCTACGCCTTATTCGAGAATGCTGTTAATGGAATATGGCGTCCTTCCGCCAGTTCAGGCGGTTTCCAATGGCGTGGATACGGAGTTCTTCCAGAGGCATCCCCTGGACCGGCAGGGACTCCGCCGGCGGTTTGGCTTTCAGCCGGAGGATCAGGTGATACTGTCGGTTGGCCTTCCGATTGCGCGGAAGGGCATTCTGGATTTTATTGAGATGGCCAGAGAGATGCCGGATGTAAAATTTCTTTGGTTTGGCCAGATTTCGAGATGGCTGCTTCCGGAGGAAGTAAGAAGCAGTATGGAAAAAGCACCGGAGAACGTAATCTTTCCCGGGTTTGCGGACAGGGAGACCCTGCGCATGGCTTATGGAGGGTGTGATTTGTTCCTGTTTCTTACTAACGAGGAGACAGAGGGGCTGGTGCTGTTGGAGGCGCTTTCTTGCCGGACACCGGTGCTGCTGCGGGATATTCCGGTATATGAGGAGTGGCTGACAGACCGTAAGCATGTCTATAAGGAAAAGAGCCGAGAAGGATTTTTCTTTACTGCCAGACGTATGTTAGAGGGCAGGATGCCGGATCTTACGGAAGCCGGTCACGGCATAGCCGAGGAGCGGGCGCTGGAAAAGACCGGAGAACATTTGGCGAAGGCATACCGGGCTCTTGAAAAGTATGATATAATGGCTGAAAAAGTCGAAAATGCCGGCAATATCATAAATAGACAGGAGCAAAGTTATGGAACAGTATCGTATTTTAGTGGTAGAGGATGATCCGGAAATCCGCAAGGGGATTGAAATTTATCTGCGCAGTCAGGGGTATGAGGTACTTGGAGCCGGCAATGGCCGGGAGGGACTGGAGATCGTGGCCCAGGAAGAAATTCACCTGGCGATTGTGGATATCATGATGCCGGTGATGGATGGGATTACCATGACCATGAAGCTGCGGGAAAAGCATGATTTTCCGGTGGTGATGCTGTCAGCCAAATCAGAGGAGATTGACAAGGTGACCGGTCTGAATATCGGGGCCGATGATTATGTGACGAAACCGTTTGCGCCCATGGAGCTGCTGGCGAGGATTAACTCCCAGCTGCGCCGGTATGCCCGGTATCTGAAGCGGTCCGAAAAGGAAGAGAATGAACGGATTTATGTGATTGGCGGTCTGGAATTAAATCTGGATACGATGGAGGTCAAGGTGGATGATGTACCGGTGCGCCTGACGCCGCTGGAGTTCAAGATTCTGGCCCTGATGATGAAGAGCCCGGGACGGGTGTTTTCCGCAGAAGAAATTTATGAGAAGGTCTGGAACGAGCGGGCCATTGCAACGGAGACGATCATGGTGCACATCCGGAATATCCGGGAGAAGATTGAAGTGAACACCAAGGATCCCAAATATATAAAAGTCGTGTGGGGAGTTGGATATAAAATTGAAAAACAATAATTGGAAAAAGAATTTGATGTGCTGTGGTATAGTCCTTTTACTGGCCTGCCTGACGGTCGCGCTGTATCCGGAATTCCGTAAGGTAATGGAGGGGGATCAGAATTATTATACCCAGCAGGAACAGGAAATTCAGAAGGCGAACCGCCAGAGCGCGATGGACTATTTTGCTTCTAGAATGTACGTCGGAAGCTATGGACTGTACTGGAATTTGACGCAGAAAGTGAATGAGAACGCCGTGCTTCCTTCTTCTCTGCTCTTGCCATCTTATCTGGGAGACAGCGAAGAGTATGGGAGGGAATTACGGGAGAGTTTTAATGAGGAGTTCTACGCCTTCTATAAGGGTTATTTGGACGAAATGAGCCAAATGCGGGCAGAGTATTACGTGTCGGATCGCGACAGTAACGTCATTCTCACGAACACCACGGCCGCTTTGGAGGAACTTGCGGTGGGGACTTTTTCGGAACTGGAAAGCCAGTATGATCTGTTTTGGGTGTGGGAATACAATTCTGACGGTCAACTCACACTTCTGCGCCAGGGAGGTACGGAAGAACTCCGAATCGTTTTAGCGCAGGCACTCCAGAGTATTGGCTTAGACCTTCGCATGGAGGAATTTGAGTCTAATCGTCTGATGCCTTATGAAGTCATAATGAATAAGCCGGAAGGTATGATAATGGTGACTGCGATTAAGGATGCCGACTTCCTTAGCGGTTATTATGGCTGGAATTATTCCAATGACTATCTGCTGTATGAAAAGTGTATAAACAGCGGGTTTGGCTTGGCGGTGCTGGTTTCGCTGGCAATAGTAACCATTTTGGCACTGCTGCTGCCATTTTGGAAGAGTCTGGGAATTGGTGCCGGGAGTTATGGCCGAATTCCGTTAGAGGCGCTTCTGCTGCTGACCATCTGGTATTTTTACTTTTGGAATGCCTATGAAATTGTCGGGCCCACCTTTGGCGATTCAATTACCGGAGCGATGGTAACGGCACTGGAGAGCCGCAATATGTCAAGTCTGGTGGCGATCGGTCTGGTAACCGGAGGCAATATTGTGGTGCTGTCCTTCTTCTATGGCCTGTGGTTTTCGATGGTGTTATCCGGCAGAAAGCTGTTCGAAGTGGGGTTAAGGAGATACCTGCTGGAATATTCCTGGACGCTGCGTCTGCTGCGGTATCTGTACAGAAAGTGCAAATCCTGGCTGCAAAAGCTGGCAGAGGTAGACCTGACAGAAAGCTCAAACCGCTGGCTGCTCAAGATCCTGACCGTGAACTTCCTGATCTTAAGTGTCCTGTGCGTGTTCTGGCTACTGGGAATCATGGGTCTGGCCGTGTATAGCGTAGGGTTGTTTTTCTTTCTTCGCCGACACCTGAAACGAATTAAAGAACAATACCAGAGCCTTCAGCAGTCGATTCACCTGATGGCCGAAGGAAATCTGGATGCGGAATTTGATACGGAAATGGGCGTATTTGAACCACTGAAAGAAGAATTGGTTCGGGTGCAGTCGGGATTCCGGCTGGCTGTGGAAGAGGAAGTACGCAGCCAGAATATGAAGACAGAGCTGATTACCAACGTTTCCCACGACCTGAAGACTCCGCTGACGGCCATCATCACCTACATTAACCTCCTCAAGGAAGGAACCGGAACGAAGGAAGAGCAACAGGGCTACCTGGAGACGCTGGAGAAGAAATCCATGCGTCTGAAGCAGCTAATTGAAGATTTGTTCGAAGTCAGCAAAGCGGTTAGCGGAAATATCGTAGTGGAGAAGGCATCCCTGGATGTGGCGGAACTGGTCCGTCAGGCGGCTCTGGAAATGGAAGGGCTGCTGAAGGCGTCGGAGCTGCATTGCCGGGTATCGGTCCCCGAAGGCCTGGTGTTAGCCGAGCTGGACGGCGGGAAGACCTATCGGATTCTGGAGAATCTGCTGGGTAATGCCGCAAAATACAGTGTTCCCGGAACCAGGGTTTACCTGACCCTGACCCAGACGGATTCGGAAATTCGTATAGAAGTAAAAAGTGTATCCTGCTTTGAACTGAGTCATGACATCGATTATCTCAAAAGCCGGTTCGTACGCGGAGATAAAGCCCGCAATACGGAAGGTTCAGGGCTGGGGCTGACGATCGTGGAAAGCTTCACGGAACTGCAGGGAGGAACCCTTAGAATTGAAGCGGATGGAGATCTTTTTAAGGCCATCGTAAGCTTCCCGCGCTAAAGAGATTTCGCCGGATTTTTCAATAAAAATACCGGAAAAGCCTTGACAGAAATAACAAAATATGCCTCCTCCTTTCTCCAAAAAAAGGAAGTGCAACATTCACCAAAAAGGGAATAAAAGCCCTTTAAACCGTGCATGATTTATGTGTAAGAAATGAATCAGCCAATGGAGTGAGGAGGAGTTATGGCAGTATATAAAGTTGAAATATGCGGAGTGAATACATCGAAGCTTCCCCTGTTGAAAAATGATGAAAAAGAGGCATTGTTCCAGAGGATCCTGGAAGGTGACCAAGAAGCCAGGGAAGAGTACATTAAGGGCAATCTCCGGTTGGTGCTAAGCGTGATTCAGCGTTTCTCCAGTAATGGAGATAATATGGACGACCTGTTCCAGATTGGCTGTATCGGATTGATCAAGGCAATTGACAATTTTGATATTACGCAGAACGTAAAATTTTCCACGTATGCCGTGCCAATGATTATCGGGGAAATCCGCCGCTATCTGCGGGACAATAACAGCATCCGTGTCTCTCGCTCCCTTCGGGATATTGCCTATAAGGCGATCTACGCGAAAGAACAAATGACCAAGAGGAACTTAAAAGAACCCTCTCTCAGTGAAATTGCCGAGGAAGTAGGGATTGACCAGGACTCCATTACGCATGCGCTGGATGCAATCCAGAGTCCGGTCAGCCTCTATGAACCTGTATATACGGAAGGCGGCGACGCCCTTTATGTAATGGATCAGATCAGCGATAAGAAGAATCGTGAGGACAACTGGGTAGAGAATCTATCCTTAAGCGAAGCAATCAAGCGGCTGCCGGAACGGGAGAAAAACATTGTAAGACTCCGCTTCTTCGAGGGTAAGACCCAGATGGAAGTAGCGGAAGAAATCCACATTTCCCAGGCGCAGGTAAGCCGTCTGGAGAAGAATGCACTAAATGCCATGCGGAATTATTTAGTGTAAGAAAACAGGAGTAAAAGGGTTAGCCCTTTTATTCCTGTTTTGTGCTTGTGCCCCTAGAAGAACACCGGATACAGCAGCACAGCTGCCGGTACTAACAGCACGGCCCTCACCAGCCAGATTCCCATCTGCTCTTTCAGTCTGGTCATGCCGCCGGCGGCCAGGGCAATTAGCAGGGGGGCTGTATAAACCATCTCTCCCAGGGTCATACAGAGAACCTTTAAGACGGTCTCTGTATGACCAACATCTGTCAGCAGCACCGTTGGCATTACCACATCGATAAAGTTCAGCACCAGTACCGGCGCCAGCTGTATCCCTTCCTCAATGCCAAACAGCTTAAGCCATAGCCCATAGGGATAGGTCAGAATCGTCACCAGATCCGTATAGGCCAGAAGCAGCTTCATCAGCGTGCCCCATGCCAGCGTATAGGGAATAAAGGAAACCATGTTCAGGGTAATACTGACAGCATTGTCTACCGGATGGTAGCGGGTTGCCAGCGCTTTCCTGGAAGCACCTTCCATTGCCCTCTTCCAGCGGGAACCACTCTGCACCTCCAACGACGGGGCAGAAGCGTCGCCATAGTAAGTCTCCGGCATCCGCCGGACGGGTAACAGACGCACGGTAATTACGCTGACCAGCAGGCACACCGCTCCCAGGTATAGATAAAACTTCCCGAATACATCCATCCTGCCCACCACACCCAGCACCAACATAGTAAAAGGCATGGAAGGAATCGTCATACAGCTGACTATGATAACCGCTTCCTTCTTATTATAGACAGCCTTCCGGAATTGTTCTGTCACCGCAACCACTGCCACCGTAACACTTACCAACATAGAAGTCAAAAGACTGATCACCGCTGAGCCTGGCACCTTTAGCAAGGGCTTCATCACCGGTCGCAGGTAAACCTCCAGAATTTCCGCCAGGCCATAATCACTGACCAAAGGCAGAATCATCTTCGCAATCAGCATAAACACAATCATGTTGCCGCATATGCTCATCAGTGCCGCACTCTCCTGATTCAGAAAATCCAGGGGCAAAAATAAATACGAAACCATAACAAAAGATGCGACAGTCAAAGTAACCAGTTGCATCTTCCGCCCGGCAAAGGTCTTCTTCAGCCGTGGACTCTTCATAATAAAAGGCAGGCGGAACACTGTTCCCAAGATAGTTCCTAAAAAGGCCGACAGAATAAACGCAAACAGCACATAAACCAGAACCGGTGCCAAAATCCGTTCCACCTCATCTACTAAGAAGACAAAGACAGAGCTCTCCAGTCCCGGAATTTTCACAAGGAACAGTACACCCCCAAGCAATGTAAGCAGCAGGGATTTCGCCACTCCCTTTTTGCTGTCCTTCATGAAACTCCTCCCATCCCTTCTCCGCAAAACATTTTCACTTCTTCCGTCTAAACGCAGGATGCAGGACCTGGCTCTTATTCAGAAACCAGATCCTGCATCCTCAGGACGGATCAGGTATTGTCAGAGGATACCCAAACGTCACAATTCCCATATTACGCCAGCAGCTTCCACAGCTCGCTTACAATTGCCACCGGAATCTGTCCCGGCGCACTGGCTTCCTTACCTACCACGAAGCTCATGTCTGAGCCGTACAGATCGCCGATTACACGGGAAATCTTACCAATCTCGCCCATGGACATGGTAATCATCGGAAGATCTACCGCTTCTGTTCTGGCACGGTATGTAGCCTTCATCAGTGCCATTACATCCAGGAAATTCTGCGGCATTACGGCCAGCTTCGGAATATCTGCTCCCAGAGCCATTTCTTCCTTCAGCTTCTCATACATGAACTCTTCAGAGGGAGTCTCTTTGAAATTATGGGAGGACAGGATCAGCTTGGCATCATGCTTCACAGTTGCATCCTTTACTGCATCAATAAAGGACTTCTCATTGCAGGCTTCTACATCGATGATGTTGGCAAAACCTGTCTCCAGGGCTGCCTCGATCGTAGCCAGGCGCACATCCTGGGGGTATTCCTTAGCGCCGCCCTCACATACATGACGGAAGGTGAAGATTAAAGGAATGTTCGCCAGATACTGTGAGATCTCCAGGAGCGCTTCTTTTACATACTGAGCGTCCCCAGCCTGTTCAAAATAGTCCACGCGCCACTCGATGATATCCGGGTTCAGGTCGGCCACCAGCTTTGTCTCTTCTAGCAGTGCCTCTTTCGTTGCGGGAATCATGGGGATACAAGATAAATTCTTTTCTCCGCCAAACACTTTTCCCTTTACAACCAGTTTGATTTTGCTTTCCAGTCTCATTTTGTTTTCTCCATTTTTGAGGTTTAATTGTACCGAAAACTATTTACTCTTTCTTTTTACCACAATTTTCGAAAAAAATCCAATGGATTTCTTTCAAAAAACACTTGCAAATATTTCATGACTTGTCCATTTTTCATAAGATGCATGAATTTTTCCCATGAATTCATGAAATCAACTTGAAATACCTCCATAAAAGCCTTATGATTATAAAAAATACCAATCCAGACGAGGAGGCAGGCGATGAATTTACAGCAGCTTTATTATTTTAAAACGATCGCGGAACTGGAACATTATACGAAGGCATCCAAAGAACTAAACATCTCCCAGTCCAGCCTGAGCCATTCCATTAATGATTTAGAAAAAGAACTGAAAGTCTCTCTGTTTGTGCGGCAGGGACGCAATGTAAAGCTGACGAAATGCGGCACCTTTTTTCTGGATTATGTGACGCGTTCTCTGGACATTTTGGATGAAGGCCGGGAACGGTTACAGGACTTCGTCAGCCCGGATACCGGAACCATTTTCCTCAGCTATCTTAGTTCTCTGAGCGGCTTTGTACCCTTTCTGATCTCCCGTTTTTTTGAAAAAACGGGTAAGTTTCAGACGCGGTTCCAATTTGACCAGCTTTCTACTCAGGATATTGAGCAGCATTTGATCAGCGGTGTGACAGACCTGGCTTTTACTACGCCCTTTAACAATCCGGAGATTGAATCCTCCCGAATTGGCAGCCATAAGACCGTGCTGATCGTCTCCAAGGATCATCCGCTGGCAGCCCGGGATTCCATCGACCTTACCACGCTAAGTGAAGAGACCTTCATCACCTATCCTTACAGCTGTCAGATCCGCCGGTATATCGACCAAATATTTGACCAGGTAGGCATTCATCCGGTGATTTCCTTTGAAGGCATGCATGACCCCATTATTCTGGGGGCGGTTACGGCCAATCTGGGAGTCGCCTTGATGTCGGAATCCTCCAACGCGTCCAATTATAGCACAAAAGCGCTCACAATCGAAAATGAAATTCCGGATCGTGAGATACATATCGCCTGGATGAAAGACCGGTATCTCACACCTGCTGTGAAGAACTTCCGGGAATTCGTCCTGGAAAGCGGCCTTCTGTTAGATGAATTTAAACATTGAACTGCAGGATGCGCTGAAGCTTCTTGTCTCTTACCAGCAGCAGACCGTCACAGAAATCCATTAAATTATTCAATTCCTTGGAGGACACCAGCAGACAGCAGCCTTCGTCCGCTACCTCCCGCAGGTATTTCTTAAAGGCTGCACGGTCCTCCAGGCTGATCCGCATCATCGGATCCTCCAGCAGCATTATCCGGGGACGGGTCAGGCTCCAACGGTAGACAGACAAAAGCTTTTTCTCTCTGCAAGTCAGTTCACTCACCCTTTCCGTATCGGAATCTACCATAAATTTCTCGAAGAATTCCCGCTGAAGAAAGAGTTTTATGCCCGGCTTCAAAATCCCCATAAAGGCCCCCATCCGCCGGTAAGCCACCATGGCAATATTACTTCCTATATCCAGGGAGCTAAACAGGCATTCTCCACTGTGTTCGGGAATATATATCGTATCCTTCCATCCCAGAAATTCCGGCCGCGTATATCCGTTCTCCGCAAAGAAACGGGACAAATAAAGGGGCATCGTCTCTTTCTTCCCCCAGCTCGCATCGTAAATACCAATAATCTGCTTTTGGCGCAGGGCAATCGGCTCTGCTTCGCTTCCGCTCTGGACCTCTTCCAACAGATCGCCAGGCTTCCCCGACTGCCCACTGCCCTTGTAGGAGAGCTGCAGACTATCATATCCCGTCAAATACTGCAGTACTGTCATCTCGCTGATCTCACCCGGATATAGGATCTTGCTGACGGTTCCATGCTTTAACACCGCCACCCGGTCTGCCTGTGCCATTAACTCATTCGGTTGCTCGTGCAGCACCACTACGGCGATTTCTTCCGCTTTTAATTTCTGCAAGGCCTTCCCCAGAACCTGCATATCCTGATAGCTGTAAGAAGCGCCCACACAGTCAAAGAGAAACAGACGTGCCCCTTTTTTCTTCGCCAGGGCAAACCAAAGCAACGCCTGTTCCAGCCCTGATAAATCTCCTACCAGCGTATCCGGAGAACGGCTGATTCCGGCCCATTCCAGAAGCGCCCTGGTCTCTCTCCGAAAACGGCGGCCTCTGTTTAGATCCAAATATTTGCTTTCCCGCTGAAGGCTAAATAGGTTTTCCTGGATGGTCAGCACCTTGCAGAAACAGGAAACCGTGTCCACACAGACCGTATTCTCAAGAGAGAAGTTGGAATAGGGATAAGGAGCCTCTTCTACATACAGGGAGCCCTTTGTAATGTCGGTCCGCCCACGCAGCAGCTGCTTAACCGTAGGCTTGCCGGACCAATGGATCCCCGCCAAGAATAAAATCTCTCCCGTATGAATACTTAAATGAAAATCATGGATCGGGGTTCCTTCCCCTGAATCTGCACTGACATTTGCCATGCGCAAATATTCCCGCAAAGCTCTCCCTCCTTCCTATCTTCAGACTGTCATTGCCGGGATATATTCTCCGGCTGATATTTACTCCGCTGCTCATGATCCACCAGCGGTAAAAGTACCTCTACATCGCTTCCCCTTCCCAGCGTACTGCTAATATGCAGGCCATACATATCCCCAAAGAGGATCTGCAGCCGCTTGTTTACATTATACAGCGCAATGCCTGTCCCGCTCCCCTGCATTCCCTGATCGGTGGGGTCTCCCTGGAACCGCCGGTTGATTTTCTCCACCTGCTCTTCCGCCATGCCAATGCCGTTATCTCCGATAATCACCTGCAGGGAATGCTCTCTCTGTAAAATTCGAATAGACAGTCTGCCTTCGCCTTTCTTCGGCTCCAGTCCATGATACAGTGCATTTTCGACCAGCGGCTGAAAGGTCATTTTGGGAATGTAGAACTCCAGCGCTTCCGGGTGGTCGCAGATAATCTCCAGCGAGAACCGGTCTTCAAATCGATAGTGCTGGATGGAGAAATAATCCTCTACATTTTTAATCTCATCGGAAATGGTGACCAGATCTCCTCTATTCCGGATGCTATAGCGGAAAAAGCGGGATAGCTTTCCTGTCATATCCGCAATTTCATCCGCATGCACCGCCAGCGCTTGGCTGCGGATTGCATCCAGCGTATTGTATAGAAAATGTGGGTTTATCTGGTTCTGCAAAGCCGCAAATTCCATGTGGGCCTGCAGCGTTTCATAAGAGTTCTTCTTCTCAAGCTCCTGGTACAGGCGGTGAATCTGCCGCTGGAGATCCTGCGGAAGCTCGTTGTTCTCCCGTAAGCCGCCGCGCACCCATTGAAACAGCTGCTCGTACTGACGCTTCTTTTTCCGATAAGATAAATATAGCAGAAGCAGCCCACAGCTAAACAGAAGCAAAAGCACATTCAAAAGTGCCAGCAGATCGCTGCGGTCCTGAATAAAGCATAGGATGAACACAGTGATCACCAGTGTCATCAGGATATAAGAGAATAAGTCAAACCATTCCTCCCTGCGCTGTTTCTTCATGCCCGTTCTCCTTTAAAGTACAGCTTCCGGTATTCACCCGGACGGATTCCCACTTCCTTCTTAAACACCTTGCAGAAATATTTATCATCCGTGTATCCTGCACTTAAGGCAATTTCATAGTTGGTTTTCTTCGTAGTGCAAAGCAGCTCCTTGGCTGCCGACATCCGCACGGATGTTAGATAGTCGGTAAAGGTACGTTTTTCGAACTTCTTAAAATTCGTACTGAAATACGCCGGACTTAATGCCACCTTCTCCGCCACCTCTTCCAATGTAATTGGTTCATTGTAATGCTCATTGATATAAGACTTTGCTAACCGGATCGGCAGCTTCTCACGACTGCTCAAATCACTCCGTAAGCTGATCATAAACAATCGGATGTGCTGCTCCAGCACCTTCAGAAATTCTTCCATTCCGCCGAAATACTCGCTCTCCTCCAGCAGCGCCTCTTGGAATTTCAAAAACTGGCTGGTATAATCATGACTTTGGGTATAAGTTTCCAGCACCTGCAGAAGCTGATCCCGTATCGCAAAAAACTCTTCCGGCCTCGGGGACTTCCACCTATCGGGCCTCTGACTCAGGCTGCTAAACCAATCGGCTATCCCTTCCGGATTCATTGCCTCCAGCAGAACTGTAAATTCCTTCCTCCTCTTTTCCGTCAAAATCATATCGGCCCGCATGGCAGAGAAGGACGCCTTCTCAATTTCCAGCACCCGGTTGGCTCCCAGCGTTACCTTTGCCCGTTCTGACGCAATCGCCAGTCTGGCCGACTCCGGCAGCTCCGCCAGGGAGTATACCACACCCCCAAGCCCAATCGTCACCTGGGTATTTCCGAACATCTCCGCCAGCTCTTTGGCATCCATCAACAGGGCTTCCATACGATTCTTCATCTTCTCCTCATTCCCCGGATCAAAATTGAGAATGCCTCCAATTCCGCCCAGGACGGGTTCCGCACAAAGTTTATCCGCTCCTTTAAAGATCTGTCTGGCTGCTTCACCGATCTTCTGCGCCAGCAGCAGATTTCCTTCCTGCTCCAGATTCCGGTTCGTCCTAAGGAAAAACACCTGCCAGGCTGGCCTTGAAAACCGTTTCCGGTAGGCCTCCTCCAAAGCCTCCGGCGTAGCCGGAAAAGATTTACCGCTAAAAAGATCCTCGAACATCTTCTTTCGTCGGCTCTGCTCTATATTTTCGTTAAGCCGTTTCAGCTTGTCTTCCGTATTGGCCACATGCCGCCTGGCCTCCAGCATATCGACAATTTTACGCAGCACCTCATTCAGCTGCTCTTTGTCAATGGGTTTTAGCAGATAATCTACTACCCCGTATTTAAAGGCACTGTAAGCATACTCAAAATACTTATAACCGCTGATAATCACAAAAGCAGCCGGTATCCCCAGCTCCGAGGTCCTTTTAATCAGCTCCAGTCCGTCATATACCGGCATTCTCACATCGGTCAGCACCAGGTCCGGCCGGTGCTCCTGAATGCTCCGCAGACCTTCCTCTCCGTCATGGCAGACAGCAGCCACCTGAATTCCTAAAACCTCCCAATCTCCCAGTTCCAGAATCAGGCTGCAAATCTTCTTTTCATCATCCACGATAATTGCTTTGTACATCCGTCTTCCTCCCTCTCAAATGTCTATAGCTGCTCCCGCTGTCTCTTCCATATAATGACCCGGATCGCCTCCAGCAGCAACGCCCCGAAAATTACAAGACCACGGATAAACTCCGCATAATACGGAGACAGATTTAACAGATTTAGACCATTTGATACAATACCGATAATCAGACAGCCCAGGAAGGTTCCCACCAGGTTCCCCCGTCCGCCGGCCATAGAAATCCCTCCGATCGCTAAGCCGGACAGCGCCGTCATCTCCATATTCAGTCCATTCGTAGACACAGCCGCCTGCAGCCGCCCCGTCAGGGCAATAGCCGCTACCGCATAGAGACAACCGGCCAGAACAAAGGTTATGATCGTCACCTGCGAAGTCCGGATCCCTGCCACCCCGGCAGCTTCCCGGTTCTCTCCCACCGCATAGACCTGATGTCCGAATACGGTCTTGGACAGGATCAGCTGGAAGGCGATAAACAGCACCGCTACCAGCAGAAGCGGCACAGGAATATCTCCCAGCTTACCGGATCCCCAGAAGCAGAAGGCAGAAGGCAGATCATAGATCGTCCTTCCACCGGTAATGGCAAGGGCGACTCCCTTCATCATAATAGAAGTGGTCAGCGTCATAATAAAGGACGCCAGCTTCAGCTTCGCAATGCAAACTCCGTTAAACAGGCCGATTAGACCGCCACAGGCAATCCCGGTCAAAATGGTCATCCACACGTTGGTTCCGCGGACCAGTAGCTGTGCGCAGATGACACCCACCAGTGCAATCGTAGAACCGCCTGACAGATCAAAATTTCCGCCAATCATCACGAAGGTCAATCCCACGGCCATAATACACATGCCGGCCGTCTGATCCATAATATTCAGGAAATTCTGTACCGAAAGAAACTTCGCAGAATTCAATGAAAAGAAGGCGGACAATACCAACAGCATAAAAATTGCGGGAATCTGTGGCTTGATTTTTTCAAGTACTTTCTCGCAAAAATGTCTCATGGGTTCTCCTCCCCTGTCTGAATCATCTCAGACCAGATTCCGTATTCCTTCATTGCTTCACTATCGATATTGGCAGCGTTTATGGTGAATAATGGATAGGCGTAGACAGGATTTTCCGGCCGGGTTCCTTCCGTCAGATAGGTATAAATCATTTCGACCGCTACCTCTCCCAGACCGATCGGATTCTGAGAAATGCAGGCGTCCAGATAGCCTTCCCGGATCGCCTTTAGAGACTCCGGCGCTCCGTCCGTGGATACCAGTGTAATATGCCGGGAATCTCCGACAGGATACAGCATTCCGGCCCTCTCCAGAGCCCGGAGTACTCCCTGGGCGTTCGTATCACCGGAGCACCAGATTGCATCAATGTCGCTGTTTGCCTGCAGAATATCCGTCATGGCATCCAGAGCCTGATCCAGCTGGAGGCCGCCGTTCTGCGTCGCTACAATTTCAATGTCCGGATATTGCTCCAGCACCTCCCGAAAACCCTTTGTCCGATTTTGGCCTGAGGTAGAAGACAGAGAGGCCAGCAGATCCACGACTTTTCCCCGATGGGTTCCGTACTTCTGATAGAGTTCATACGCAATATAATGCCCGGCCAGATGTCCCATTTCCAGACTGTCGGAGCCAATCCAGCAGATTACTTCTTCCGAATTCGCAGTTGTATCAATGCAGAATACGGGAATCCCCTTCTCGGAAACCTGCTCGACAATGGGGACAAAGGCGTCGGCATCCAGAGGCTGCATTAAAATTGCATCCACCTCTCGCACCACAAAATCCAGGATCTGATTGACCTGGATCTGTTCGTCGCCATTACATTCCGACACTATGATATTAATACCCAGTTCTTCTCCCTTGTCCTGAATGCCCTGTACCATGGCAATCATAAAGGGCGAGCGAAGACTGTTAATCGAAACACCAATGGTCGGAGCACCTCTTTCCGGTGTTTTTTTTAAATTCTGGCAGGAGCCAATGGAACTCAAAGCCACCACCAGCAATATACATAACAGGTGTTTCTTCTTCATCTGGTATTCCTTTCCAAATGGCACTTTCGATTTTCATTATAGTATAGCAGATCTACTGATTTTTTTCTACTGCTGTTGCAAAGCGCAGGGGTAGTCAAATCTGACTCCCCTGTCGCTACACGTGCTTTTATTTATTTTGCAGCCTTTTTCAATTCTCTCTTGGCCTTCCATTTCTTATACCCCTGGGTCTGCGTCGTAAACATCACGACAATGACCACGAACAGAATCAGCGAAATCGGGCTGGTAAAAATACTGCCCACCAATGCCGGAATCGATTTATTCAGCAGAATTCCCCGGCGGTAATTCTCTTCCAGCAGCGTGGTCAGAATGATACCCAACACACAAGGTGCTACCGGATACTCAAACCGCTTCAGGAAATATCCCAGGATACCAAATCCCAGCATCCAGAAAATATCAAACAGGCTATTGTTAATCGCATAGGAACCAACTACCGAAAGAATGATGATCAGCGGCAGCAGAATTCCCTTAGGAATCTCCACAATCTTCGTAAAGATCTTCACACCGGTCAGGCCGAATATTACCAGAAAGATACTGGCAATAAACAGGCAGCTGACAATCAGGTAAAACAGATCCGGTGTCGTCGTCATCAGGTTCGGTCCGGGCTTTAAGCCATGAATGGTCAACGCCCCGATCATAACTGCCGTTACCGCATCTCCCGGAATTCCCATGGTCAGCATCGGGATAAAGGCACCACCGATCGCTGCGTTATTGGCAGATTCCGGTGCAACCAGACCTTCCACCGCACCCTGTCCGAAGGGAACCTCCGGGTTCTTTACCGTACGCTTTGCCTGATCGTAGGTCAGCAGTGCCGCAATGTCTCCGCCGGCGCCGGGCAGGGCTCCGACCACGACACCTACTAAAGAGGAACGGAGGGTGAGGGGAATGTATTTCTTAATTGTATCAAGAGAAGGGATAATTTTGCTGACATTTTGCTTTACAGCCTGCACATCCTTGGTTGTGATCTGTACGAGTGCTTCCGATACACCGAACAGACCAATCATTGCCACTACATAGTTTACACCGGGCAGCAGATAGGTAATCCCAAAAGTAAACCGCGGTACCGCCGTCATGGTATCCATGCCCACGGTTCCCAGCAGAACACCGATGGCGGCAGCGATCAAGCCGCGGAAAATGGATTTACATCCAAGACTTCCTACCATCATCATACCCATTACACCCAGCAGCAGATAATCTACGGATGAGAATTTAGTAGCCAGCTGAGACACCAGCGGCGCAAAGCAGGCCAGTGCGACAACTCCGATGAGCGTACCGATTACCGACTGAGTCGTCGCAATACCCATGGCACGTCCGGCTTCACCCTTTTGGGCCATTGGATAGCCGTCCAGCGCTGTGGCCACCGCGGCAGGCGCACCTGGAATGTTCAGCAGAATCGCCGAACGGGAGCCGCCATATACGGCACCTACGTAAACGCCGATCATCAGTGCTATTGCCTGGTTCGTCTCCCAGCCAAAGGTGAAGGATACCAGCAGAGAAACCGCCATCGTCGCCGACAGACCGGGGATTGCTCCGATGTAAATACCGGCGAAACATCCCACTGCTACAAACACCAGCAAGAGCGGATGCGTAAAAGGAATCAGCAAATATTGAAAAACTTCCATATGTATCCCCCCTTTCTTATGGAAGTACTACGCTGAACATATAACTGAATACCAGCAGAATAAATGCCATACACAGTCCCGTCCAAAGCAGATTCTTCACATAGTTCTTTTTCATCAGGTAACTCATACTGACCCAGAGAAATACAGGGGTTGCATATACAAAACCCAGTCCCAAATACAAAACCGCACAATACAGTAAAATAAGTGCAAAAGTCACCAGAACATCCGTCGGAAGCATATACTTCATCGTCTGCTTCACAACTCCCCCTAAGGAAAGTCCATGATTCTGGGATGCCTTCTTCCAGTCACTGATAATGATCGCAATTGAAAATATCACAATCAGTCCGCTGACAAACAGAGGCACGGCAGCATACGAGGATGCGCCCGGCTCCTTCTGATACATCAGGATTGACTGGTAGAAGAAAATTCCTCCAAAGATCAGAAGAAAAAACGCAAAGCCTTTTTCTCCTGGCTGGAAGGGGTTCTCTTTTTTCTCTTCCATTCTTCTCTCCCATTCCTTTCTAACATGTAAATCGTTTTCGAGGTCGACCCTGCTGTTTACTCCAGACCCAACTCAGCGGCCGTCTTGTCAATCGCACCTGCTTCGTTCAGGGCATTTATGGTATTAAGCTGCCAGCTCTTCAGATAAACTTTTGCTTCATCTCCAAACAATCCCAGAGGCTGAATGTTGGAGGCAGTCAGCTGTTCCTGGTAGGAGGAATCTTCAAATGCCTGTGCGAAAGCAGCAGACAGCTTGTCGATAATTGCCTGGTCGGTACCAGTCTTAACGAAGATGCCGTAGAACGGTCCCCAAGGCATATACTGCGCGAAATCCGGGTACTCCGCCGTAATTAGCGGAACATCTGCCAGAACCTCTACCTCTTCATCCGCAAACATGCAGAGGAATTTCAGAGTGCCGGCCGTGTGATCTTCAATACCAGACTGAACCTTGCAGACGGTGAAGTCACACTCGCCCCCGATTACAGCAGTCTTGGCAGTTGCGTCACTGTCGTAAGGAACCTGGTTAAAGGTTGCGCCGGTTACTGCCTTGATAAAGGCACCAACCTCCCAGGGAAGTCCGCCCACACCAGTAGTAGACAGGGTAACCTCGCCGGGACGCGCGAGTGCATCGTCTACGATCTCTTTGAAGGACTGATATTTGGAATCAGCACTTACTACGATTCCAACGGTCTCATCACCAATCAGGAAAACCGGCTCAAAATCCGCATAGGACAGGTTAATGGTACCCAGTGCGGTGTAAAGCTGCGGGTTCTCCGCACCCATCAGCAGGCTGTATCCGTCCGCCGGCTGGTCATACGCGTACTGGGTTGCGATGGAACCGGTAGCGCCGGTCTTGTTCTCACATACGATGCTCTTGCCCAGAATCTTCTCTGCTCCGGCAGCCAGAGGGCGCATCAGGTTATCCGTTCCTCCGCCGGCTCCCCACTGGATAATTCCGCTGATATTCTTGGTAGGGAAATCCGTCTCGCCTCCGGCTGCCGCTGTGGTAGCTGCCGTCGTCCCTCCTCCGGCTGCCGTGGCAGCTGCCGCCGTGGTCTCATTGGAACTGTTACCGCAGCCTGTGAGCATTGCGCCCACCATACATACAGAGAGACTCATTGCCACAAATTTCTTCATTTTCATACTTTGTATTCCTCCTCATTTTTTCTGTCAGCAGCAAAAACATTGTGCTTTTGATAGCTAAACTTTAACACCTTCTTAATGGCACGTCAGTGGAAAAAATTTTGTTTTCCTGCCATATTTTTCTGATTTTTTCTATAAAGGACTTGATTTTCCCCATTACAAGTTGTATTATGAATATAACGTCACATAGTTTTCAATACTATGTGACGTAGCATCCTTGGCAATTGGAGGTATTAAGATGAAATTTGGAATAAAAGACCCTGGAAGCGCAATTACACATTTTATCGGCATGATGATGGCGATGCTGGCAGCTCTGCCGCTACTGGTAAAGGCAGCCGGAGAACCGGATACCATCCACCTTGTATCCCTGACAATTTTCATCGTCAGCATGATTTTACTCTATGCCGCCAGCACCATATATCACTCACTCGACCTATCCGAACGCACGAACCGGATCTTACGCAAGATCGATCACATGGCGATCTTCGTATTAATCGCCGGAACCTATACTCCCGTCTGCCTGCTGGTATTGGGCGGCAGCACCGGGCGAAACCTCTGTCTGCTGGTATGGGGAATTGCCCTGGCCGGAATCCTGATCAAATTATTTTGGATTACCTGCCCCAAATGGTTCTCCTCCCTCATCTACATCGCCATGGGCTGGGTCTGCGTGCTCGCCTTCACACAACTGCTAAACGCACTCTCCCCCGCAGCCTTCGGCTGGCTGCTGGCAGGCGGCATTATCTACACCGCAGGCGGAATCATTTACGCGCTAAAACTCCCCATTTTTAATTCCCGCCACAAAGCCTTCGGCTCCCACGAAGTCTTCCACCTCTTCGTTATGGCCGGAAGCATCTGCCACTACGTCCTGATGTATCGCTTCATCGCATAAGCCGCCTTACTCTCCTTAATAATGTGGAGGGGAACTATATTCTTCTAGATTCTGCGATCCATCACACTCCTGCCCGAGTGTGATGGATCGCAGAATTTTTTTGCTGTCACCCAAACTCTTAACCCTTCATATACTAAAGAGAAATTACCCAACAGGAATTTCTTTTATGTCTCTTTCTTATGATTTTGCTATAATCGGCGGCGATGCACGTCTGGCCTATATGGCCTCTTTCCTACACATGCAAAACGCCTCCGTAATCACATATAACCTCAGCGAACCAGGGCTCTGTCCGGGTTGTCCTCAGGCTTCTTCTCTGAAGGAAGCCATTACCTCCTCCCGATGCATAATAGGCCCGATTCCCATGAGCCGGGATGGAATTACCATTAATGCGGTTAATCTGCAGGAAGACCTGACACTTTCCAATCTGCAAAGCCTGCTCACTGACAGCCACCGGCTATTTGCAGGCTGTATTCCTGCCGGTCTAAGAGAGTACGCAGGACAGCATCCATTCTTTCTATTCGATTACATGCAAGACGAAGGCCTGGCAATCTTTAACACCATTGCCACAGCCGAAGGCGCTATTGCCGAAGCCATTTTGCACCAGCCTGTCAATCTCCATCAGAGCCGGTGCCTGATACTCGGCTTCGGCCGCTGCGCTAAAACACTGGCCTGCAAGTTAAGGGGTATGTCCGCAGATATAGCAATCTCTGCCCGCAGCCCCCGCGCCCTGTCCGAAGCGGAAGCCTGCGGTTATTCGATCCTGCCTCTTCGTGCTCTGCCGGAGGTAATCAGCCAATATAAATACATTTTCAATACGGTTCCGGCCCGTATTTTGGAATCTGAGACCCTCGCGCTGATCCGCCCGGACACCCTTTTACTCGATATTGCTCCCGGAGGCTTTGATCCGGCAGAGGCGGAACGGCTTGGGCTTCACAGTCGGCTGAGCCTGGGCCTGCCCGGTAAATATGCACCCAAAGCTTCTGCCGAAGCCTTATTAAAACAAACACTTGCTGTATTAAAGCAACAGTTTCCCCTATCTGGTTAATGGAAAGGAATAATGATTATGACATTAAAAGGGAAACGAATCGGTTTTGCCTGTACCGGTTCCTTCTGCACATATGAGAAAGCATTCATCCAGCTCAATAAGCTGGCTGAATCCGAAGCAGAGATCCAGACCATCTTCTCCCTCCAGGCGCAGCACATCAGCAGCCGCTTTGGAAATGCGGAGACATTTCTTCGCCGCGCGGAAATAATTACGGAAAAACCGCCCATATTAACTATTGAAGCGGCAGAGCCAATTGGACCGAAAGGTCTGTTTGACATTCTTGTGATCCTGCCCTGCACCGGCAATACGCTCGCCAAGCTTGCCAACGGCATTACCGATACACCGGTGCTTATGGCCGCCAAAGCGCACCTCCGGAATCAGCGACCACTGCTGATCTCTGTATCCACTAATGATGCTTTAGGTATCAACATGAAAAATATCGGCCTGCTGTTAAATACAAAGGATATTTACTTTATTCCCTTCGGACAGGACGATCCTTCCGGTAAACCGAATTCCATGATTTCCCATACGGAGCTTCTGATTCCATCGATTGAAGCAGCACTGGAAGGCCGTCAGCTTCAGCCGATTTTACAATAAAAAGATCGAAAAAGAGAGGTAGATAAGATGTGTGGTATTGCAGGTTTTACCAATTCAAACCATAATTTCTCCAGCGAGCCAGGGCGCTGGATTCCGGTTCTCGAAGCGATGAACCAGGCCCAAAAGCACCGAGGGCCGAACGATGAAGGCACACTGTTGTCCACCCACTGCGGGCTGGCACAGGTTCGGCTGTCGATTATCGATCTGGTTACCGGGCACCAGCCCATGACCAAACGCCAAGATGAGAATACCTGCAGTATTACTTTTAACGGGGAAATCTATAACATGAAGGAATTAAAGAAAGAACTTCAGAACGAAGGGCTTGCTTTCGAGACCAGCAGTGATACGGAAGTAATTCTGGCTGGTTATATGCGATATGGCGTAGACTATATAAGGCAGTTGAACGGCATTTTCTCGATTGCTCTCTGGGACGAAGGCCTGCAGACTTTGACGCTGATCCGGGATCGTCTGGGCGTAAAACCGCTGTTCTATACCATTCTGGAGGATACGCTGATCTTCTCCTCTGAGATCAAGGGCCTCTTCCAATATCCGGGCTTTACTCCCCGGATTAATCACGACAGCCTCTGTGAGGTCTTTGGTCTTGGTCCGGCCAAAAGCTATGGAAAGGGCGTCTTTCAGGATGTCTATGAAGTGCTTCCCGGTCATATGCTGACCTATCGTGCCGGCGTCCGGAAGGAGGAACCCTACTGGACGCTGGAAAGCCACCCTCACACGGATTCTTATCGGGAGACGGTGGAGAAGACCTCTTATCTTCTGCAGGATGCTGTCACTAAGCAAATGCTTTCGGATATTCCCATCTGCACCTTTTTGTCCGGCGGCGTAGACAGCAGTCTGGTTACGGCAATCTGTGCGAAGGAGCTTAAGAAGCAGGGCAAAACCCTAACTACCTTTTCCTTTGATTTTAAAGACAATGCTAAGCATTTTAAATCCAATTCGTTTCAGCCCTCTGAGGACCGTCCCTGGGTGGATAAAATGGTAGAGCACCTGCAGACGGATCACCACTATCTGGAATGCGATAACGGAGATCTGATTGCGAATCTTTATAACGCTGTGGATGCCCGAGACCTGCCCTGTATGGCAGATGTGGAGTCCTCTCTTTTATTCTTTTGCGAAAAGGTGGCTCCCCATAATAAGGTGACGCTGACCGGAGAATGTGCAGATGAGATCTTCGGCGGTTACCCCTGGTTCCATAAGAAGGAAATGTTTGAGACTCATGCCTTCCCCTGGGCTATGGATCTCTCGCCAAGGAAAGCTCTTCTTGCGGATGATTTGCTCGCATCCCTGCAAATGGATGAATATGTGAATGCCGCTTATGAAAAAACGCTCGCAGAAACACCCATTCTGCCCGGTGAGTCTCCTTATGAAGGCCGCCGCCGGGAGCTGGCATGGCTGAATCTCCGCTGGTTTATGGTAACTCTGCTGGACCGCATGGACCGCACCAGCATGTATTCCGGTCTGGAAGCCCGGGTCCCTTTTGCCGATCACCGGATAGTGGAATACATCTGGAATGTTCCCTGGGAGATGAAGTGCCCCGGCGGCCTGGTAAAAGGGCTGCTGCGGGCCGCCGGAGAAGATTACCTTCCATACGAGGTACTCTATCGTAAGAAGAGTCCCTACCCCAAGACCTATAATCCCCGGTATGAATACCAGCTGGGGCAGGAGCTGCTGAAAGTATTAGATGATTCCAACGCTCCAATCCACACGCTGGCGGATCGCGGCAAGGTAGAGGAATTCCTCCGGAATCCCTCTGACTATGGCAAGCCCTGGTATGGGCAGCTGATGGCCGGCCCTCAGATGCTGGCGTATTTGCTGCAGGTAAATTACTGGATGAAAAAACACCATCTTTCCTTCTGAAAGTCCCGCAATGTCATCTTGCGCGCAACGCAGGATGGCATTGCTGTTCTTTAGCGGTATGCTCCATGCAGAGCCTTTACCAGCATCATCGGATCTTTCTTATAGGGAGTTACCGGAGCGATTTCTTTATCAATCTTCAGCAGCATATACACGGCTGTCCTTGCCGACCGAACCTCATATTCGGCTGACAGAGCCAGCTCTTCCTTCACCTCCGCAAAGGAACCGATCAAAGCAAGATTCGCGGCCCTCTCCGGAACTACCGGCGGCCGGTCCTCCCGGCTGCGGGGCTGATAGGGGGCTCCGCCATATGGCAGCAGGCAAGGTACCGCCTGAATCACCGTTTCCATCAGCTCATCCTGTATTTCCATTAATCCCAGATGTCCCAGTATCTCCATCACAATCTCCCGGCCAGTGCAGTCCTGCATTGGCTTTTGTATATAGGTACCGGTCTCCTCCGGCATCAGTCCCATGCCCCAGAACACGGTCTCCCCCGGACTTTGCTTCTGGAAGTACGGCTGAAAGGGCACCATAATGCTTAACTTCCAACCAGATTCCCGAAAGGAAATGAAACCGCCGCTTCCCGGCACATTGCCTGTGATATTCCCAATTTCTTCTAACAGGTTATTGCCCCTGCAGGTCACCGTAATGTATTGCCTTGCCGTCTCCCTTTTACAGCTATAGAAGGTCTCCGGATTACCCAGGTAGCCGGGGATTCTGTCCGCGATTTTCTTCCAGAGGCCTCCGGCCTCAGACAGCCCTTCCTCACCACTTGCCGGCTTGTCCAGATCACCTGCTGCCGCATGATCCATCACACTTCCATTTGTCAGGAAGCATAGATCCTGTGCCTTCAATTCCACTCTTTGTTCTTTACCATTTTGGTGTAAGTACAGACGGGTCACTTCTATTTCCTGTCCGGTAAAATCCAGATCGGTCACCGTTACGCCCGTATGAATCTGAACCCTCCGCTTCTCTAAATATAATTTTAGGGGCAGCAGGATACTCTCATGCAGGTTCCACGGTGTACAAACCATTCCCTCCTGCGTATCCAGACGTCCAAATTCCGGCAGCCTCCGCTCAAAGCTCCGTTTAAAATCCACCATCGCACTCTCCGGACGAAAGCCGAAAGCACTCTGCCAAATCTCCCAGAAGCCCGTCTCAAAGAAATGGGGCATATCTGCAAACCACTCTTCAATGGTCTTGCATTCCATATCCTCCTCCGCGGTAAACAACAGCATCCCCAGTGCTTTGCGTTCTTCATTCCAAAAGCCCATATCTGCTGCATCCAATATTTTTCCCTCACGGTTCATCAGCCTCGCTTTGGCATAGACCGGATGAGATTCCGCAAAGTTCCGAATTTCTTCCGCCACACTCCGGCTTGGCTTTATGCGGGAGGGAATTGCGGAAAACAACTCCCAGAAATTTTCATGACCGCATTCAAACAGCAGGCAGCCGTAGTTTAAAATTCCCTGAGGAATGCTGCCTGCATTCCATGCACCGACGACCGGTCCACTCTCCAATATGTGTATATTCTGCCCGGGGAAATTGCAATCCCTTACCAGGTAGGCGGCTGCCGCAAGTCCGGCCAGACCACCGCCGATTATATAGGCCTCTCGTTCCCCGTACACCCGCCTGCCGATCTCCGCATCTACATCGCGTTTCCTCTGGATTTTTTGTCTGTCATCGTATGTTTTCTTTACAACTGCGGCCGTAGCCACAGCAGCACTGCCGGCTACCAGCAGCTTCTTCCAATGCCTCTTTTTCAAAAGCAGCCACCGTCCTTTCAGAAACTATTATAACAAATTAAGCTTAAATGTGCAATTTCAAATTGGTAAATAAAGATAGAAGTAACAGGAGACCCGTCGGCCTCCTGCTGCTTCTATCTCTATTTTATCATGATCGGTACAGCCTTTGCTGTATTTACAACCGCTGGACACGGACTCTGGCGGGGGAGGCGAACAATTTCTGCTGATACAGGGATTCGCCGGATTGGCTGTCCGTAAAACAGTCAATCGTAACTCTCTGATTCTTCTCCTTCAGATAGTATTGCTCCCGCAGGCTTTCCACCATAAATCCGATTTTATATGAGAATAATCTTATCTTTTGATAAAATTCCTGAATCAAGACCTCAGCCCTTTCGGCCATCCATTCAATCTGTCCTTGTACCAGATCCTTAAATTGCTTCACGGTAATGGGCTCAGAATTCTCACTGAAATATTTTCCGATCCGAAACCGCTTCTTCAGATGAATTTCCGGTTCTGTCTCTGTCTCCATAACACTGACCAGGAACTGTTCCTCCCGCTCCTTACTGTAGAGACTCTCCTTCGCCGGCAGGAAGTAGAACTCCCAGGCCGTCCGGATCCATTCCCGATCTCTTCCGTGCTCTCTTGCCAGCCAATCACGAAGGTTCATATACGTTTCCATATTGGTATAATTTTCGCTTTCTTTCTGAAGCGTGACTCCAGTTATCTGTTCAAAAACTCCTCCTGCCATTGAATCCCGCCTTTCTAATTCTTGATAGCTTAATTATAATGGGTAAATGTGTCAAAACTTTTTCCGGAGAGTAAAGAAACAAGTACTTTTCTAGCGATATACTTAAGAACTTCTAAACAAAACATGAACAGGCACCTGAATTCTGCTACTTCGCCTGGACTTTCACCTCCATCTGATCCATAATAAAGGGCAGTACCTGATCCCGTTCAATGGTCAGGACATGTGCGAACTCTTCATACAGCATTTTCTCTGCGTCCTTCATAAAACGATCCTCGGCCATGTGCAGCTTCTTACCACCTTCCTTCAGCTTTTGCTGCCGCAGATACAGGGTCTTAATCAGACAGACCAGCCCCTTACGGTCCCCGACCTCCAGAATTTTCTTATACTGCTCTCTTCGTTTGCTTTCTTCCTCAATCCAAATTGTATTTTCATCCGGCATTTCTTGAATCAGCTCATAGATTTCTTCCACCGATAAAACATACCGCATTTTATCCGTCAGTTTTGCATTGTGGAGCGGTACAAAAATAGTGGAGTTAGGGTCATATACGGGTTTTAGTACATAATACTCCACTGCACTCCCTTTTAATTCCTTCTCCGTTATCTCTGCAACCTCACATACACCATGTGCCCCATACAGTACAAAATCGTTTGTTTCATACATTTTAATCCGTCCTTTCCTAAAACAACAGAAAAACTTGCGTTAAAAAACTCTTTACACGTTACACAGCTATATTATACCACATATTTGGGTTCTGGTGTAGGGGGGATTCTATAAATATTCCGCCACCATTTCTCTTCATAAATAATTTTAATGATTTTCATTAAAATTATGCATTAGAATTATGCCCCGCCTTTTGTTATACTTCAAACAGCCGAAGTGCCAAATACTCTGACATCGGATTCACATGTATGATCAGCATGCAAAGAAAGGAGGTTTTCTTGGCACACATAATCCGCAGTAATACTGCAAACCATCTATACTTATTATATAAGGAGAGGAA